>MDSW01208950.1_pt1 | contig 20454 bp, 22 predicted proteins | sample 811171 | NCBI WGS metagenome assembly MDSW01 (sample SAMN05326641, study PRJNA326480) | marine metagenome | isolation source: seawater | place: Atlantic Ocean: North West | collected 2012 | reverse complement strand
CGTAACAAAAACACATTTTTTATCTAAATTTATATAATTTTTTTTATAATTTTTAATAATAATATCTTCAAAAGAAGAGATATTATTCATAATATTTCTAAATTTTCTTTGCATTTTCAAACCTTTTAAAATACTCATAGGCAAATATTATGATTGATAAATTACTCCGTCTATCATTTTTTTTTTCGTTGATTATAGTAATATTTTTTTTAGGCTATATTTCTCATAAATACAAAGCTAAAAAAATTTTTCAGTCTATAGAACCAATAATTTCAAATATAGAATTAAAACTAGATATAGATTTTGATAAAAAATTTGGAGAAAGAAAATTAAATTTTCTTACATTTGGCTCAAACATGGTTAAGGATACAAATTTTTCATATGAAAATAAACCTAGAGGTAAATTTGATGATTTTTTATTTTTAAAATTAGATAATAATTATCCAGTTTTAATGGCTTCACCAGATAAGATAATTTGGAGATGGAATTTAGATAAGTTTAGAAATGCGAAAAAATTAATTCCATATTTTTTATATGATAACGGTGATATAATTCTTGGAAGATATGAAACCAAAGGCATTTATAAAATCGACAAAAGAGGAAAAATAATTTGGCAAAACGATTTATATAATCACCATTGGATTTCATTTTATGATAACTATCTTTATGTGCCTGGAACGATTTTTTTGAATAACAAGCAAGACTTAGATGATAGAATTTATGAAAATTCATTTATTAAAAATTGTGAGGCAAAAAATAAATCTAGATTTGGTACAATTATGATTATTAATGAAAAAAACGGTCAATTAAAAAAAGAAATTTCTCTTATAGAATCTTTTTATAAAAATGAATTTTCAAAAAACATTATAGAAAAATATGCATCTAATTGTACTGATACATTACATTTGAATGATGTAAGAGTATTAAATGAGACAAAAGCAAAATTTTTTAATAAAGGAAAAAAAGGTGATATGTTAGTTTCTTTAAGACACTTAGATATGGTTGCATTAATTGATAAAGATACTCATGATGTAAAATGGCACGTTCAAGGTAAATTTAAAAATCAACATTCACCAAGAGTTACTGAACATGGCACTTTATTAGTTTTTGATAATCATTTTAAGTCTCAAAAATCAAGAATTGTTGAAATTGATATTTCCACTAAAGATGTTGTTGGATATTATTCTGGTGTAGACTCAAAATTTTATAGTACTACAAGAGGAAGAATTCAATTATTAAACAATCGAATTTTTGTCCAAAGTTCTGATCAAGGAGAGATATTCGAAATTCTATGTAACTCAAAATTTTTAAGTGATAATAATTGTAAATCTAAATATTTGTTTTCTGCAGTTTTTTCAGGTTTTTATCCAAACACTGGCTCTACTGTAGATGGAGGTTATATTAAGGATCAAATTTATATAGGAGATTTTTATAAAAAACTTAAGTTTATTATACAATGATCAAAAATTTATTAATTTTATTTTTTACACTCTTCATAAACACTAAGGCCAATGCATATATAGGAATTGGTCCTTTATTACCTCTACTTGGAGGTGCAATAATGTATATTTTTGTTGGTATTATAATGGTGATAGGTTTTATTTTTTATCCATTAAAAAAGATTTATTCTTATTATAAAAATAAAAAAGGATCCAAATTAGATAATGATAAAAATTTAAAAAGTTAAATTACATAAATTATAATTTAGAAAAGTAATCTTTAAAAATTCGATCAAATTCAGATGTTATATGTTTCTTTAAATTTATATCTGACTGATTTTTTGAAATAATAAGCTGATTAATATTATCAGATATAATATTCTTTTTTGGATTATTTTCTCCAACACGCTTTTTATCAAATGTTTGTGGCTTACCAAAAAATTTCAATGTTATTAGTCGACAAAAATCATCCATTTTTTCAATAGGTGCTGCTAAATAATATTGATCATCAATTATTTTACGTGTGATTTCAAATTTTTCTGTTCCAGAAATGCAACGTGAATAGGGATTACAAACTAAATATGGTCTTTCATCAAATAGATATTTAACAAAATCATCAATATTATATTTTTTTGCGGCCTGAATGTATGGTTTTCTATTTGATTTATTTCTTTTGGCCTCAAAGTAATAAGACTGGATTCTTTCAGATGGTTCTCTAATCAACAAAATATAAAGATATTCTTTCCCCAAAATTGGTGGAATTATATTTCTTTCTTGTATAGAAGAAATAAACCGTAATCTCTGCAATTCTTCTTTAGTTAAAGAATAAAAATCACGAAAAACTAAATCATTTTTTTTTGAAGATATTAAATTTTTAGAATTTTTAATTTTATCGTAAATAAAATTTAATAATGGTATTTTTTTTAAATATAATTTAACATTATTTGTTTGTTTCGCCTCTGATTGAACATTAGAAGTATTATTAATGTCAATATAGTGAGTAAATAAAGGAACTCCTAAACGCAAGCATTCATTTGGATTAAAATAATTGAATAAACCCTCCCTTAAAGTGCTACCACCAGATTTAGGAATGTGTACAAAGCATAATATTTTATTAATATCTATTACTGGATCTATTTCAATTTTCATTTTTATTGTTTTATTGATCAAACTACAATTTAGGTCAATTTTTTGCAATAAATTATATATTAACAAAATTATTGCAATTTTGACTAAAGTTTTTCTTTAGTTTTATAAAATAATTTCCAAAATAATTTTTTATATACCGTAATTTTATCTGAGGTATCGTTTGTATTTGGTCTATTTCTAAAATTAGGTTTATCACTGACACCATGAATTTCATTTTCAGGTCTACCATTCGAGTAGTAATATAGTGCAATAGATTTTCTGCTAACATTTTTATTAGGATGATTTATTGGATCTGGATTTCCATGAAAACTAAAATCTGTTGTATCAAAAATCACTAACCTATTAAAAATTGGTGTAATTTTTTTTATACATTTTTTTAAATCTTTATCCCACAACTCTAAAGATCCACCATACTCGGATTTCCAATTTGGATTTAAATAAATAAGTGCATTAATTCTTCTATCCAAACCTATCATTTGATGTTTATTAAAATCTGAGTGAATATTTAAATGACCTCCATCACGCAATTCATGCAAACCACCACCTAAAAAATATGGATCAGATACAAGAGATTCTTTTATGCCTGAAATCTTATTTAAAAATTTTATAAATTCATAAGAATTTGTAAAGTTTAATAATGATTTGGTATTATCTCCAAATTTTGAATAATCATTCAATGTAAATTTATTTTTCTGGGGATCGCTATCATTATTGATGCCAATTTTATCAAGATTTTTTGGAAACTCTTCTATAATTTTTTTTAATAAATCTTCATTAAAAAAATTATCTAAAACAATATGAGGAAATGGTTCCGCTTTAATATAATCATTAAAATAATTTACAGCAACGTTATGTAGATTGTCATATTCTTTATTGATGAAATTCATAGTAATGAAATTACTCTTTAAGACCTCTTTTTTCAATAATTTATATATTAATGTAATTTTTGTTAATTTAAATCTAATAAAAGAGTTATAATAGTATTTTTATGAGTCTTAATATTTATAAAGAAACAATTTACTACATTTTGTCTCCAAGTAATTTTAGCTCTGGAGGCCCAAAGCATATGCATCAATTAGGCGCTGAGTTAAAAAGTTTAGGGAAAAATGTATTTATGTATTATTATCCAAATAATGTAGAAGATCCAGTTCATGAAAATTTAAAATCCTATAATGTACCTTTTACTAGAAGTATAGAGGATTTGGACAAAAACATTTTAGTAGTCGCAGAAGTTAACGATCAAATTTTAGTTTCAAAAAAATTTAAGAACATTCAAAAAGTGCTATTTTGGCAAAGTTTAGATCATTTTTTTATAACCCATTATCAACAGAATTTTTCAAAATATACTAAATCAATTATAAAAATACCATTCCGAATTATTAATAAATTTAACGATATAACAAAAAATTATTTTGGAAATTTAAGTTTAGCAAAATATTTAAAGATTATTTATTTAAACTTTCCTTTTTTAAATATAGTAAAAAAAGAGGATTTTCACTTAAATTTAGCACAATCTTATTATCAATGTAAGATATTGAAATCTAAAAATGTTGAAACACGTTATTTAAATGATTTTATAAGAGGTGAATTTTTTCAAGCAGCTAAAAACCTATCTTTAAAAGATAAAGAAAATATTATTTGCTATAATCCTGTTAAAAGCTCAAGTTTTATGAAAAGAATTATGGAACAGTGTCCTAATTTAAAATTCGTCCCTTTATATAACTATAGCATCAAAGAAGTAATTGATATTTTATCAAAAAGTAAAATTTATATAGATTTTGGTTATCATCCAGGTGTTGATGGCCTACCTAGAGAAGCAGCTATATTAAGAAATTGTATTTTAACTAACAAAGAGGGAAGTGCTTTTTATTCAGAAGCAGTACCTATTTATGAGCAATATAAGTTTGAAGAAAAACAAAAAAATTTGATAAAAATAAAAAAAAAGATCAATCAGATATTTGAAAATTTTGAAGATGAGCTTAAAAATTTTGAGGACTATTTAGGTATTTTAGAAAACGAAGAATCGATATTTAAATCTCGAGTAGTAAACATTTTTGATAACGAAAAAAATGATTAATCATAAATTTTAAATCTAAAATTAATTTTATTTTATAAATCGTATTTATTCTAATTGACCTAAATAATTGACCATCACAACTCCTATAATAATCAAAACTATTCCTATTATACCAAAAATGTTCGGAACTTGATTGTATTTTAAGAAAGCAAAAAGAACCACTCCAGTAACTGTTAAACCACTATAAGTTGAATAAGCAAACCCAACAGGAAGTGAGTGCATTGCTTTTGCAATACAAAACATAGTTACACACATAAACAAAATACAAAAAACAGATGGTGTTAATTTTGTAAATCCTTCAGATACTTTAGCTAAGCTGTTGCAAACGATGCCAAAAGCAATGGCTGAAATTAAAAAAAAATATCCAAATAAAGTTTTCATGAGTCTAGATAAATAAAAATTTATATTTTTACAAATTAAGATTATCAAATTGGTTAATATTTACTATTTTATTATTTAATCTTTTCAAAAATAGTCTATTAAATCTTATGGCTAGATTTAAAAAAATAATTATTGCTTGTGATGGAGAATCTGCAAGCGGTAAAAGTACAGCCGCAAAATTAGTCTCAAAAAAATATAAACTTTTACTTATTAATTCTGGTTTATTATACAGATATTGTAGTAAACTTATTATTGAGAATAAGCCTAAAAAAACTATTCCATATCTAAGAAAAAAGTTTAAATCAATTACTTATAATACAATTTATAAACAAAAACTTCACTCAGAAAAAATTTCAAATCATGTCGCGATTCTTGCTAAAAATAAAGATGTAAGAAAAATTGTAAACAATTTGCAGAGAAGAATTATTAAAGCACATAATAGGATTTGTATTGAGGGTCGTGATATTGCTAGTAAGATTTTAGCAAAAAAACCAAAATACGATTTAGCATTTTACTTTGAATGTAATTTAGAAATTGCAGCTAAAAGACGTTGGTTAGAGATCAAAAAAAAGTACCTTTAAAAGAGGTAAAGAAATCTTTAAAATTTAGGACTAAATTAGACAAACATAGAAAAAATAGTCCATTAATAAAAGTAAAAGATGCTATTTTGATTAAAACAGACAAGCTGTCAAAAAAGCAGGTGTTAATGAAAATGTCTAAACAAATTGATAAATTTTTTGAGAAATAATATTTTTAAATTAATTTTTTGTATTTTTATCTATATCGAAATTTTCTAGAGAAAGAGTTAGATTAGAATTGTTATCAGTAATATTTTCTATTTCTTTATTTTTTTGTAATTCTCTTTGTTTCAATCTTAATTCTCTTCTATTCTCTTTCAACTCTTTTTCTTTTTGTTCTTTATCAAATTTTTCTTCCCATTCTTTGATTCTTATATATTCAAGTTGTTTTTTTCTTTCTTCATCTTCTTTTAAAGCTTTTAATTCTTTATTTTTTTTTCTTTGCTCTTTTAATTCCTTATGTTTTTGTTCTTCTTCTCTTACTTTTAGATCTATATCTTTCCTACTCTGAACTTCTTCTTTAAATTTTAATTCTTTCTCCTTAATTCTCAATTCTTTTGCAATTGTGACCAGATGTTCATCTTTTTTCATAAGTCGTTCAGACTCAATTTTTATTTTTTCTTCTCTTAATTTAAAATCCTTTTCTTTAATTCTTAATTCTTCATCCCTAAGTTTTATTTTATTACTTTCCTTATTCAATTTTTCTTCCCAGTTTTTTAATTCTTTCCTTTCTTTTTGAATTTGATTTTTTTCTTCAAGTTTCTGTAACTTAATATTTTTAATTTTTTCTAATTCTTTATTCTTTTTATAGTTTGAAAATGCTGCACTAATAGATTTTGTTGTGATGGTTGCTATTTTTGCTAAACCAACTTTTTTACTATGAACTTTTTTTTTAATTTTTTTTTTATATGGCATTTTTTAAAAAAGACATTTCACTGGAGAAAATATTATTTTTCAATAAAAAATTTAAAAAAAAAGATTTTAAATCTGACTAATTTGGGTACAACCTTTAATTGATTTAAATTTAGTAATTTTTTGTTTCTCCTTCAGCTTTTTCTGGCTCATCAATTGGCTCTGTAGTTGGATTAAGTTCAATTCCTGCAGGAGTAATTGTTTGAGGCATTGCGACAAACTGAGAGTCGGGATTATCAATTGTTTGTCTCATTTTCATTCTATATACACCAAATACTCCAATTAGTGAGTGAAAAACGAAAAGGAATATAAAAAATCCATTAGATCCTACAACATCCATAAATATTGAGCATAAGAAAGGACCACTCATTGCGCCTAATCCAAATGCAAATTGAAGTCCAGCACCTGCTGCAACAAATCTATCTTTTGAAATATTGTCATTAGTATGTGCTAAAATTAATGAAAACATAGGCAAGCTGCAAAAAGAAAAAAGAATAAAAAATATATAAAACCAAGTTTTACTTGTTGCTAGACCATCTGGTAAATACATTTGTCTAGAAACTAAAATTGCTATAATTGCAAAAACTGCTGCACCAAACGTAGAAAATACAATTACTTTTCTTCTATCGTAAATATCTGAAATTTTTCCGATAGGAAATTGTGCTATAGCACCAGAAATAGCTAAAAGGAATGTTACAATAGATATTTCTAATATAGTAAAATTCATAGATGTTGCATAAACCGCTAATAATGTAAATAATGCAGATTGAATAGTGCCATAAAACAAAGAGCTTACCATTCCAAAAGGTGAAGCCTCATAAAGTTCTTTAAGATTCATTGCTTTTATTTTTTTAAATGTGGGAGGTTTTTTTTTGGTTAATAATATTGGTATTAAGGCAGCCGAAGTTATGATAGATATTAAAATGAAAGGTTCAAAATTTTTTGGACTACTAAAATTTAAAAGAAACATACCAATCCCCATCGATCCGTATAGGATAACCATATAAATTGACAACACACTCCCTCTATTTTTGTTACTTGATCTATCATTGAGCCAACTTTCAGCTACAGTATATATGCAAACCATACTTATCCCAGTTAGCACCCTTAATAAAAACCACACAAAAGGATGTATTATAGTTGAATGGGCTAAAATAACTAATGAAGCTAACGATGCAAAAGCAGCAAACACTCTTATATGTCCAACTCTAGAAATTATAGTCGGAATAGTTGCAGCCCCTATAAAATATCCTACAAAATATCCAGACATCATAAATCCAGTGGCTGTAAGACTAAATTCTTCTTGAACTGCTCTCACACCAAGTAGAGATCCTTGAAAGCCATAAGCCATCATAATACATCCCATACCTAAAAATAGTGCCCAAGAATTTTTTAAAACTTTATTCATAAAAGCTGACGTAACTATTCGCGATGTATTAATAAATCAAGTCTTATTTGTGACAAGCTTAAGAATTTTTAAGCTTCAAAAACGAATGAACTGCAATTGTAGTAATTATCAAAAATCCTCCATAAAGAGTTTCAAGGGTAGGTTGTTCCTTGATTATAAGCCAAACCCAAATCGGTCCTATAATAGTCTCTAGTAAAAAAAATAGATTTACTTCTGCGGCTGGGATAAATCTTGGAGCAATGGTAACTAATACAAATGGAATTGCTACACAAAGGATACACATCAATGGAACAATTATTAGGTCTTTATTTTCAAGCATAAAGCTCTCAATAAAAAACAAAGCAAATACTGCAACAAATAATTTACCTATTACAGCGGCAGGAACTAAATTTTTGGATTTGGCAGACCTTATAGTAATTGCTCCAACAGCAAGACCTATTGCGGTAATAAATCCTAATATATCGCCATAGAAATTACCTAATTTAAGTGAGTCAAAAAAAATATAAATCACAGCTAAAAAAGTTATGATTATTGAAATCCATGTTTTTTTATCTGGAGGTTCTTTTAAAACTATTGCACCTAAAATAGCAGATAACATTGGCGCAGTAGCTATCATCACTAGTGTATTAGCAACATTTGTATTTTGAATTGAAACAACAAAAGTAACGTTTGTTATACTAAAAGTGATAATATAGATAAGTCCATGATAACTGCTTGAGAAAAGAATCTTAAAAAAATTTAATTGATAAACTATAAGCATTATAAAAAACACTGTAAAAAAAGGTATAATTCCTCTATAAAATACTAAACCCCAAGTATCAACATTTGAAAGTCTTATAAACAAAGAGTCTGGAGTAATAAACATTACTGCAACAAAAGCGAGCAAAGAACCTTTTTGTTGATCAGTAAGATTATTCATATTTTTAATTTATTCCAAAAGGTTTTAGCAAGATTAATTTCAGACAAATCATAAAGTGTTTTTAATCCGGTAGGAGAAGTAACATTGATATCGCCATTAAGTTTTTGATCGATAAAATCAATTCCTGCAAAAAATATTTTTTCTTTTTTTAAATCTTTAGCAATTAATTTTGATATCTTTATTTCTAGTGTAGTCAAATTGGTATTGATCGCTTTTGCACCTTTACTCATATTGCTTAAAAAAGATCCTTTTTTGGGCACTCTTGATATTGCACCACAAACTTGTCCATTTATAATAAATACCCTCTTATCGCCATAAATGATTTTAGATAAATATTTTTGACACATTATATGACCATGGTTTTGTAAAAATTTTTTTATAAAATTAGAATTAAATCTTTTTAATAGGTGTATATTGTTTCCGCTATAACTGTGAATAGGTTTCAAAATTACTTGATTATGTTGTTTAAAAAATTTTTTAATTTCATAAATATCTTTTGTAAAAATTGTACTTGGCATATATTTATAAAATTTGGCAGAATATAATTTTTCAGAAATATTTCTTATTGACGTAGGATCATTAATTATTTTTACTTTATCTTTAATTTTATCCAAAATATATGTTGTTGAAATATATTCAAGATTAAATGGAGGATCTTGTCTTATCAGAATAAATTTACATTTTGATAAATTCATTTTTTGTTTTTTTAATATCTTAAAAAAAATTTTTCTTTTATAATTAAATTCAACAAAAAAACCTTTGGCAATAATTTTTGAATTAATTATGGATAAATCTTTAGGCTCATAGTAGAATATTTTATATTTTTTCTTCTGAATTTCGTTTGCAAGAAAAATGGTGGTATCAGTTAATGGATTGAGTTTTGAGGGATGATCTCCTTGAATAGCTATAATCTTATTTATCATATAATTCTCTTAAATCTTCATTTTTTGAAAATTTATTAATCATATGATCTGCATTTGTAGTTTTATTATCAATAACTTCCTGTAAGTGATTTAAAAATATAGTTTCGTTTTTTCCACTTTTATTAATTATATCTCTTTTTTCTAATCCCTTCCTGGATAAGTCTAATAATTTAGATGCCCAATAAAGTAAATCTTTGCCCATTAATTGAGTATTAAATCCTTTTTGGGGTGCTTCTAAATAAGCATTGATTATTTTATTTTTATCCCATTTTGAAATAAGTTCATAAATTTCGTCAAGATTTCCATATAACATTCCAGTAAAAAAAGCTGGACCTGCACATAAACATTCCCAACCACAAGTGTCCATCGATCTTATCTCTATATATTTTTTTAATCTATTTTCTGTGAAAATTGTGCTTAGATGTGATGATAAATCATTCTCTTTTGGTAATCTATTACCTATTTCTATTATTTTTCCTTCCATGAAATGTTTAAAGGTATATTGATTTCCTGATATATAATTTTCTTTATCTTGAATGAATAATAGAGGAAAGTTCATAACAAAATCTGCATATTTTTCGAAATCCAATTCTTCGAAAAATAATTTTGGTAATCCACCCCGAGAAGTATTTTGCCAAACTTTTGATCTATAGGATAAATAATTGCTATTTTGTTTTTCAATAATTGAAGAGTTTGCAAATAAAGCAATAGATATAGGAACTATTGAATTAGCAACTTTGAATTTTTTTATAAAGTCTTTCTCAGATTCATAATCTAAATTTAATTGTGTTCCACAAGTTCTGTACATCATATCTAAACTTAATTCACCATCTAAAGGCATTTCTTTCGTCATAAGTTTATAGCGTTGTTTTGGATTATTAGGGATTTCATCAAGTTTAGAGATAGGATCGAAACCAGCGCTTACTATATTTATATCAAGTTTTTTTGTAACTTGTCTCAATTCAAATAAATAATCTTGAGACTCTGCACAAGCTTCATGAATATGATTTAATTTATCACCAGATAATTCTATTTGGTTTCCTGGTTCAAGAGATATATTTTTACCAGTATTATTTAATCCAATTATATTTCCTTTTTCTACAACTGCTTTCCAACCAAATTCTTGTAAAGCACTAAACATTTCTTTTATTTTTGTATAATCTATTCTTTTATTATCTTTGTTATTGAACAAAAATTTTTCATGTTCAATTCCAATTTTTAAATCTTTGATTTCCTTTATTCCAGATTTGAAATGTTCGATAATTTTTTCTTTAGAAGTTATCATAAGATATTAAATACTAATTCATAATCAAATTTAAAGTTGTGAATACGGTTTTCTTGAAAAGACTTTTTTTACTATTGGTTTAAAAAACTCTAATGACAATGATTTATAATTAGGATCAAAAGAATTTTGATCATATTTTTCACAGAAATCTATTGTCGCTTGATAATATTTATGGTCTTTATATTTATCTCTTTTGTTTTTATCACCACCCAAGTGATGTGCATAATAATACATTTGAAATTCACCATGTTTTTCAATAATCCAGTGTGTCTTCTTTGAGACATAAGGCTTGAGTATTGCCGCAGCATATTCTGAATGATTTAATGGAGCTAATTCATCTCCAATATCATGTAATAAAGCTGCAACAATCATTTCCTCACTCTCTCCATTTTTATAAGCTCTAGTTGCACTTTGAAGTGAATGTTCTAGTCTTGATATTTGGTAACCTTCTAATGTTTCTGTCAAATTAGACATAAATTTTAATATTCTTTCTGCAGTTTTACCTGCAAAATCTTTTTCATGTTTATCTAAAAAAAGATAATCATCTTTTGTTCCATTCTTCATCTCTGTAAAACTTACTTTTTTCATTTTTAATTATTTGATGTAGTATTTAATAAAGACAATTGAGTAATCTTATTATCACCTAATTCATCTACTGGTTTAACTGGGTACTCACCAGTAAAGTAATGATCTGTTAATTGAGGATAGTTTTCATTTCTTCTATCAAATCCTATTGCTCGATACATACCATCAATTGATAAAAAATTTAAAGATTTGGCACCAATATATTCACATATTTCTGAATTCGTTTTATTAGCTGCCAATAATTCTTTTCTAGTTGGGGTATCTACTCCATAAAAATCTGGATATCTTATTTCTGGACAAGCAATTTTAACATGCACTTCTTTTGCACCTGCTTCGTATAACATCTTTACTATTTTATGTGAAGTAGTCCCTCTAACAAGTGAGTCATCAATTAAAACTATCTTTTTATTTTTTATAGTTGTTTGGTTGGCATTCAATTTTAATTTAACACCAAGGCTTCTTATTTTTTGACTTGGCTCAATAAAAGTTCTTCCTACATAATGATTTCTAATTAATCCATGTTCATAATTTTTTCTTAAATGTTGAGCAAATCCCAATGCTGCAGCATTACCACTATCTGGGACAGGGACTACGATATCAGCATCAATATTATTTTCTTTGGCAAGTTCAATTCCTAAATTCTTTCTATGTTCGTAAGCAGTCTTGCCATTTAAAATACTGTCAGGTCTGGCAAAATATATATATTCAAAAACACATGGTCTTGCTTTTTTTGGAGGGAAAGGCTTAATACTTTCTAATTTATCATTTTCAATTAAAACTATTTCGCCATTTTCAACCTCTCTTACAAATTTTGCTCCAATTATATCGAGAGCACATGTTTCTGAAGTAAGCACATAACTATTTTTTAATTTACCAATTACCAATGGTCTTATTCCATAGGGGTCTCTTACTCCTATTAAAGATTTTTGAGTTAGCATCACTAATGCATAACCACCTTGAACTTGAAAAATTGCATCCACAACTTTATCAATTGTTTTAACTCTTTTGGATTTTGCAATTAATTGAACAATTGTCTCTGTGTCTGAGGTTGTATAAAAGATTGCACCGTCTTCAACTAATTTATTTCTTAAATATATAGAATTTGTTAAATTTCCATTATGAGCAACTCCAATCCCTCCAGCATTTGTATCCGCAAAAAAGGGCTGAATATTTCTTAAGGTATTACTGCCAGTTGTGCTATATCGATTATGACCAATTGCAAAGTTGCCTTTTAATCTTTTGAGTATTTTTTCTTTGTTAAAGTTATCACCAACTAACCCAAATCTTTTTTCAGAGTAATATTGTTTGCCGTCAAAAGTAACAATTCCACAACCTTCTTGGCCCCTATGTTGTAAAGCATGAAGACCTAAAGCGGTCAACGCAGATGCATCTTCAATATTGCTGATACCAAATACACCACACTCTTCATTTAATTTTGAATTATAATTCTTCAATTTTTTCTTTAGAGTGTTGATATGTTTTTTCATCTGGAAATTCTTTCAATAAATAATTACTACCTTTCTCTAAATATGGAAAGACATAAGATTTATCCACATTTATTGGCCATTTATTATAATTATATACTATATGGATACCTGAAAAGACACATACAGAAATAATGTAAGCCCTTAAGAAACCAAAAAAGAATCCAAACACAGTATCTAAACTTCCTATTCCAGTATATCGGACAGCTCTGCTAATTCCTTTACTAACCATTAAAACTAAAAAAATCACTATTACAAATATAGCAACACCTAGAACTAAGTCTAAAACATATTCGTTATCTATAATATCTTCTAAGTAGGGTTTTGTTCGAGGGAAAATAATTAATGTAATTATGAAGGCCAATAACCACTTTAACATCGATAAAATGCTTAATACAAAGCCTTTTTTATAACATTTGATTAAAGATAAAAAAGTAATTCCAAGATAGATTAAATCTATTATAGATGCTGAATTAAAAAAATCTGTAAAAGCATTCGACATCAGCTACTTTCCAAAAGGTTTTGTCACTAAAATTAAAGAGGGAAGAAGGGTTAATACAGAAACCATTGCTATTAACATTGCCAGCCCAGTAAATATTCCAAAATAAATTGTGGGGATGAATTTTGATAAAACTAATATTGAAAAACCAAAAACTATTGTTATCGAAGTATTAAGTATTGCTACACCAACTGTGGAATGACAGGTTTTTATTGTTTTTTTATATTCCTTAATTTTATGGAATTCTTCTTTAAAACGATAGATATAGTGAATACTATTATCAACTGCAATTCCAATTGTGATTGCTGCAATAGTTATTGTCATCATGTCTAGTGGAATATTAAGTAAACCAATTACTCCGAGTATAAAAAAGGCAGCTATAAAGTTTGGTACTACACCAATTAGAGACAATTTTATATTTCTAAATAAAATCATAAACATTATAAAAATTCCAATCATTACCAGTCCTAAAGTTAAAATTTGAGATTTAAATAAACTTTGTAATAGATTGTTAAATAAGATTAATACACCTGCTAATTTATATCGATCTTTTTCTAATCCAAGATTATTTTGAAGATCAAAATTGATTTTATTTATTAAATCATTTCTTCTTAAATTTTCTTTGGAATCTATTATTCTTAAACTTATTCGAGCTTCATTATCTTTGATTGAAATATAGGGATCTATTATTTCAGTTTTGATAGCTTGGGGAATTTTGGTATATAAAACACCCATTTCTAGAGTGCCAAGTGGTTTGTTATTATTCAGCAAAGTTGCAACATCTATAATAGAAGAAAAAGATAATACCTTTCCTATTTGAGGTAAAGAGTCTAAATAATTATGAACTTTTGCAATTGTATCAATTTTGTCTTTGGTAAACCAATATTTTTCATTTCCTTGTTCGTCTTCATCACCCCAATCATCAAAATCATCATCTTTTCCAACCTCTTCTTTTTGAGCTTCTGGAAATTTTAAAATTACTTCAAGAGGGGTAGTGCCGCCTAGCTGTTCATCAATTAACTTCATTCCTTTATAAATCTCAGTTTTTTTACTGAAATAATTTATAAAACTATTTTCCACCTCTAATTTTGAAATACCAAATATACTGAGTCCGATAACAACTACAGTTACTATAAAGATAGGCATTTGATAATTTAGAGACAAGTTTCCCAGAAATTTAGTAATTGTTGATCCGTCATCTTCTTTAACAATTATATTCTTTGTTGAAACGAAATTTAATAAAGTAGGAAGAAGTGTAAAAGTAATTATAAATGAGGTAATTAATCCCAACGTCATCATCCATCCAAAATCAATAATAGGTTTAATTTCACTAAAGATTAAAGATAAAAATGCTATCACTGTAGTTAGCACTGTATAAAGTATAGGCCAAAACATTTTACCAGTTGTTAGAGATAATATTTCCAAAATAGTTTTTAAAGGGTATGCTTTTCTTAATTGTAAAAATCTTGTGCTCATATGGATATTCATTGCCATAGTCAATATTAGCATTAGAGCAATAAAGTTAGATGAAATTACAGTCACTTTCCAACCAAGCAAACCTAATAGACCCACCATAATAATAACCGAAAAAAAACAGCTACTAATTGGAACAATTATCCAAATAATTTTTCTAAAAATATACCAAAGAGTAGTAACTATGAACAACAATACCCCTAAACCAAAAACAACTATATCACTTTTTATGAATGTCATCATGTCATCTGCTATCATTGGAATACCCCCTAAATAAATTTTTCCAATATCTTCATAGCTTTTTATGACATCTCTGATTTCTAAAATATTTTTATGGTTACGTTTTTTAACTTGATCTCGATACTCATCTATTTCTTTTTTAGATTTGTTTGTTATATCTTCTAAAGGAGGGATTGGTTTAATATTAACTATAATTCCACTTGTTTTTCCGTCTTCACTTATCACAAAATTTCTAAAAACAGGACTATCTAAAATTTCATTAAATCCTCTCTCTTTGTTAACATCTTGATCTTTCAATGTTTTAAAATTTTCTAATCTTTCCTGAAGGGGAGCATCAGAGTTGTTTAAAAGTGGAATATCTAATAACGTGATTACACTGTGTACCCAATTTAGGCTTTGAATTTTATATTTTAAACTCAATAAATTATTTATTGAACTATCCGTCACCATTCCTTCATTTGGTGAATAAGTGAGGACTAGAAATTCTTTAGATCCATATCGATCTGTAATTTCTCTTAAATATTCAAGATCAGGATCTCCTTCAATTAATAATGTCTCAGAGGAGGCATCCAATCTAAAGTCCTTTGAAAAATAACCAAAACTAAGTAATGCAATTAATAATATTGCAAAAACAGATTTTGGGTTTTTTAAGATTGTACTTTCATACAAATCATCAAACATAGGTTCTTTTATATTGGAAATTAATTAGTTTGAGTATCTTTAAATTTTGTAAATCTTTCTTCAAATTCAAGAGTTACTTTACCAATAGGACCGTGACGTTGTTTTCCAATTATTATTTCAGCTAAATGAGCTACTTCATTCATTTTTGCTTGCCATTCAGCATGCTCTACGGTTGCTTCTCTTGGCTCTTTTCTCTGTAAGTAATATCCCTCTCTATAAACAAACATTACAACATCAGCATCCTGCTCAATTGACCCAGACTCTCTTAAATCAGCTAGTTGTGGTTTATGATCATCTCGTTGCTCTACTTGTCTTGATAATTGAGATAAAGCAACTACCGGTATCCCAAGTTCTTTTGCAATAGCTTTTAATCCTTGGGTAATTTGAGAGATTTCCTGAACTCTTCCATCTTTATTATTAGTTGTACCTTTCATTAATTGAATGTAGTCTACGACAATCATTTCTAAGCCATGTAGTCTTTTAATTCTTCTAGCTCGATTACTCATTGCAGCAATACTAATTGCTGGTGTTTCATCAATAAATAAGGGTAACTCAGAAATATTTTTAGAAGTTTCTAAAAATTGATCGAATTGATCATCAGAAATTCTTCCACGTCGTATGTCGTTGGATCCAATCCGAGCTTGTTCAGATAAGATTCTTGTAGACAATTGTTCAGATGACATTTCTAATGAAAAAAAGGCAACAGAAGATTTTTTTCCACTATCTTGAATATATTTCGCAGCATTAAAAGCTATATTAGTTGCAAGAGATGTTTTACCCATAGAAGGTCTACCAGCGATAATGATTAGATCTGAATTATGAAATCCACCTAATCTATCATCCAAATCTCTTAAACCTGTTGGGACTCCAACAATACCACCTTCATTTTTGTAAGCTGCTGATGCCATTTCAATTGTTTGTTTCATTGCATCATCAAACTTGATTAAAGAAGAATTAAATGAACCCTTTTCTGCTAAATCAAATAATAATTTTTCTGAGTTTTCTATAATACTTTGGCCATTAATATCTAGGTCATTTAACTTTGCGCTATCAATTGTTTGTTCTGAAATTTTAATCAATTCACGTCTTACAAACATGTCGTAAATAATTTTTGAATATTCAATAGCTTGTCTTACTGATGTAGAAAATTTTGTAATTTTTACTAAATATTCTGGTACATCTAAATCATCTTTCTCATTTTCAAAATAATTTTTCAAAGTTATAGGATTTGCTAGCATCCCTTTATATATCAAGTTTTCAATGGCACTATAAATTTTTTGATGCATCGGATCATAAAAATTAATATTTGAAATAATTGTACTTATTTCATCAAAGATTTCATTAGTAACGAGTATTGAACCAATAACTGATTGTTCAGCCTCAATATTATTTGGTAGTTCTTTAAAGTTATCTTTTACTATACTAAGATTTTCCACTCTACTATCTTATATGAAATAAAATATTAAAAATTTAAAAAAAGCACTGTGGATGAAATTGTATAATTACTGAATTGTTTCAGCAGATTTTACTTCTATAGTGATTTCAGCATCAACTGCAGAGTGTAAAGAAATTTTAACTTTATGTTTACCAAGAGATTTAATTTCTTGAACAGGTTGAATCATTGAAGGTTTGATTTCAATCTTATTAGTCTCAAAAATTATTTTTGCAATTTCAGTTGGTTTAACAGATCCATATAGCTCATTATTTTCAGTACTTAATTTTTTTACGGAATATTGTTTTTTATTTATTTTTTCAGAAATTTTTTGAGCTGAAGCTTTTTTTTCATTATCCTTTTTAGCTAATTCAGATTTAATCTTCTCAACCTCTTTAATATTATCTTTCGAAGCATAAAGAGCCTTTTTATTCGCTATTAAAAAGTTTCTTGCATATCCTCTTTTGACGTCAATTATTTCACCAATTGATCCTATTTTTTTTACATTTTCTAACAAAATAACTTTCATATTATAATAATGCTAAATTTCTAGCTCTCTTAATTGATAAAGAAAGCTCTCTTTGTTTCTTTTGACTTACATTTGTAATTCTAGAAGGTAATATTTTTCCATTTTCTGACATATATTTTTTAAGTAATTTAATGTTTTTATAGTCAACTTTTGGTGCTCCTTTGATTGATAATGGACAACTTTTTTTGAATTTATATTTATTTGGTTGAAAAATACTTAGCTTAGCAAAATTACTCTGTTTTGCTTTTTTATTTCCACTTTGTCTTTTTGGCATAATTAATTAAATTTTTTTTTCTTTTTTTTCGGGTTTCATACCATCGTCTTTTCTGGCAAAATAATTTGTATTTAAATCAAAATCTTTAACTTTGACTGTTAAATATCTTAATAATTTTTTATCAATTGCTTCATTTTTTTCTAATTCTTCAACGACTTTTCCTTTACATTTAATTTTGAAATGAATGTAGCTACCTTTTTTATTTTTTTTTATTAAATAAGATAGGTTAAGTAAGCCCCAATTCTCAGTTTTAACTACCTCTCCCTCGTTTTTTTCAACAATTTTTGAATATTTTTCAGTAAGTTGTTTTAGTTCACTAGGTGAAGCATCTTGTCTAGCTATAATAGTGTGTTCGTATAAATTCATTTAAATTCTTTAATAAAACGTGAGGATATACTATTATAAGTCTTCAATTACAATACTAAAAAGGGCAAAATTTAAATAAATTTTTATATGTTTTCAGTAATTTTTCCAGGTCAAGGTTCTCAGATGGTGGGGATGGGAAAAGAGTTTTACGATAATTTTGATATTGTAAAAAATTTATTTGTACAAGCTGACGATGCACTTAAAATGTCTTTATCTAAGACAATTTTAGAAGGACCAAAAGATGAATTGGATCTTACAACGAATACTCAGCCAGCAATATTTTTAATTAGTTATTCAATTTATCAAGTAATAAATAAGGAATTCAATATTGATTTAAAAAAAGCAAAATTTTTTGCTGGCCATTCATTAGGAGAATATACAGCAATTGCTTGTGCAGATTATTTAGATTTTCAAGATACAATTAGAATTCTTCAGATCAGAGGAAATGCTATGCAAAATTCTGTCCCAAAAGGTGAAGGTGGGATGATAGCAGTTTTAGGTACTACAGTTGAAAATATTGAAAATATTTTGACAGAAAACAAAAAAAATTTTTTAGTTGAAATTGCCAATGACAATTCAGAAGGTCAAATTGTATTAAGTGGAAAATCAGAAGATTTAGAAAAACTTAGCTCTCTTTTAAAACAAAATAAGATTAAAAACGTAAAGCTACCTGTTAGTGCACCATTTCATTGTAGTTTGATGAAAAAAGCTACAGATATTATGAGAGATGAATTAAATAAATTGAATTTTAAAAAAGGTAACATTCCTTTAATTTCTAATTTTACAGCAAATGAAATATTTAATGCAGATGAACTGAAAAATTTATTAATTAAACAAATTGAAAATAGGGTTCGTTGGAGAGAAAGTGTTATTAATATGATTGAAAAGGGGGTAAATCAATTTATTGAAATTGGACCAGGAAAGGTTCTATCTGGGTTAGTTAAGAGAATTAATAAAGATGTTAAAGTTAGTTCAATTAATAACCAAGATGATATAAAAGAAATTAAATTATGATAGATTTGAAAAATAAGAAAATTATTGTTACAGGTGCCTCAGGCGGAATTGGAAATTCAGTTGTTGAAAAACTAAGTGAACATGGGGCTAATATTTTAGCTACTGGGACAAGAGTAGAAAAACTTGAGGCATTAAAAGATAAATTTAAAAATATTAAGATATTAAAATTTGACATATCGCAAATTGATAAAATAGAGGAATTTATTGAAAAAGCTTCAAATGAACTTGAGGGATTGGACTGTATTATTAATAACGCGGGTATTACTAAAGATAATTTAGCAATAAGAATGAATACAGAGGAATGGAAGCAAGTAATTGATATAAATCTTAACTCTACTTTTTTTATGAGCAAATTTGCTATTAAAAAAATGATGAAAAATAAAAAAGGCAAAATTATTAATATAACATCGGTTGTTGGACACACTGGCAATTTAGGACAAGCAAACTATACTGCTTCAAAAGCTGGTATAATTGCAATGTCAAAAAGTTTAGCTATTGAGTATGCAAAAAAGAATATAAATATAAATTGTATATCTCCCGGATTTATTAAAACTGCTATGACAGATAAAATAGACGAAAAATATAAGGATACGATAGTATCAAAAATCCCATCAGGTAGACTGGGTGAACCAGAAGATATTGCAAATGCAGTTCTTTTTTTATCTTCAAGTTTATCAGATTATATTAATGGAGAAACATTGCATGTTAATGGGGGCATGTATATGGCTTGACAAACTAGGTAATTAAACTATTAACGATTTTATAACAAAAAGGATCAATATGTCAGAAGATGTTTCAAGCAAAGT
>MDSW01191611.1_pt1 | contig 20457 bp, 7 predicted proteins | sample 811171 | NCBI WGS metagenome assembly MDSW01 (sample SAMN05326641, study PRJNA326480) | marine metagenome | isolation source: seawater | place: Atlantic Ocean: North West | collected 2012 | reverse complement strand
TCTGGTACTGGTTGACGGTGCCGCACGCGCCGAGGGCGGAGTGGGGCCAGTGCACCTCGTAGGTCTCGCCGACCTTCATGCCGGCGTCGCAGTGCTTCCACTCGTAGTGCGTGGTGAACTTGGGGTCGTGGGCGTCGTAGTGGTGGCAGCGGTTGCCCAGGCGGGCTTCGCCGGAGAGGAGCTTGCGGTGCGTGGCCTCGCCGGGGCCCTTGCCGTCCTCGTCGTACTGGCCCGCGGACCTGTGCTCGGCGCCGACGTGCCAGTGCACGTTGACGGGGCAGAGACCCTTCTTGAAGTAGGGCACTTTGATCAAATTGTTGGCGCCCGCAGTCGCAGTGCGGGTGCCCTGCTCGGCCGCGGTGTAGGCGGAGCCGGCCATGGAGACATCACCGCCAGCCTGCTCCACTGAGGCAGCCACGCACGCCGCGTTGTCGAACGATGCAGCGGTGGGCTTGGCCTTGTGGCAGAAGTTCTCGACGCCGAAGATGCCGCCCGCCTCGCGAGCGATGGGCACCGCGCCGTGGCCCTCGCCGAGGTCGTTCACTTCCTTCTGGATGGAGGCGGCGAGGGCGAGGGTGGCGACGCTAGCGACGCCGCACGCGGCGATCCCGATTCCGAGGATTACCGCGGCCTTGGAGGACACCGCGGGCGCGGGAGCGACCTTGGGGGAGACTTCGGCGGGGGAGGTCATGATGGCGGTGAGAGCTCGTGAACGAGGAGATGAGGGGGAGGAGGTGCGACGAGAGCGTGAGCGTCGTGCGCGGAGAGTGACGCGACGCGACGTCTCGACGGAGCCTCGGGAGAGACACGCTTTTGCTCGAAAACGCGTTTTCCGAAGAAAAAATCCGGCCGAAAAAATCCTTGGATCACGTGTCAAGAAAATTGAGTGTCCTTTTACCCACGAATTTTCGTCATTCGGGCATCATCCGACGTGTCACGAGAAGCCCAGTGTTCGATACGTTCGACATCGGCCGCGACGAAACGCCGCGTGCAGCAATGCGGACGAGCCGGACAACTCGCGCTTCGAGCGTCACGCGTTTTCTTTCGCAGTCGCTCGCGCACACCCGGCGTCGATGATGGATCCGGGCGCCGGGGCCGGCGTCGGTCCCGGCGCCGCTCCGAGCGCGTCCGCGTCGGCGCCCGCGTCGGCGCACGACGCGCCCGGGATGCCCGCGTCCGCGTCGAGCGCGTCCGTGCCGTCGCTCGCGTCGTCCGCGTCGCTTCGCGCGTCGCTCGACCGCGCCCTCTCCCGGGCGCGTTCCGCGATCGCGCGGCGTGACGACGCGTCCGCGGACTCGGACGCCGAGCTCGAGGCGGCGACCGCGCTCTTGGACGAGGTGGTCGCCGAGTCGCCGCTCGCGAATCTGACCGATCCTGAGCGCGACTCCCTCGCGGCGGCGCTCGCGCGCGTCTGCGTGGGCCTCGACGGCGACGTCGACGCCGCCCTCGCGTTTTTGCGCGTCGCGCTCGTGGACGCGCTCGGCCTGTCCCGCGAGAGGGCGCGCGCGTTCGAGGCCCTCGCGCTCCCCGCCCCGGAGACCACGGAGGCGCAGGCGGAGCGCATCCGGCTGGCCGCCGCCTCCTTCGACGCGGACCGCTCGGGCGACGACGCGGTCGGAGGCGAGGAGGACGACGCGAGCGGCGCTCGTGGCGCTCGAGGCGCTCGCACGAGCGCTCGCGGACGCGCGTCGCTCGTCGCCGCCTTGGTTCTGTTCTCCTCGGCGGCGAAGACGTACGACGCGCACTGCGCCGCGGCCGTACGACGCCTCGCCAGGGCCCTCGGCGTCTCCTGGACCCTCATCGGCGCTTTGGAGGACGCCCTCGCGACGCGGCTTCGCGCGGCGCTCGACGACCAACTCTCCGGCGCCGAATCTGAATCTCGAGCCGCCCCCACGGACCCCGTCTCGAGATCTCGCGAATCCGAATCCGATTCGTCCTTCCCCTCCGAACCCGAACCGTCGGCGTCGTCCGTGACGGGCGTCCTCTCGTCGCTCAGCTCCCTCGGCCGCGGGGTGTTCACCGGCCGCGGCGCGAAGGTTGGGGCGGCGGCGGTCGTCGGCGGCGCGGCTCTGTTCGTGACCGGGGGACTGGCCGCGCCCGCCATCGCGGCGTCGCTGGCGTCGCTCGGCGCGGCGGGCGGCGTCGTCGGCGCCGTCGCCGTCGCCACGACGTCCACCTTCGCGTACTTCGGCGGCGCCGCGGGGATCTCCGTCGTCTTCGGCGGCGTCGGCGCGGGGCTCACCGGGTGGAGGATGGCGCGGCGGACCGAGGGGCTCTCCCAGTTTGCGTTTCTGCCCGTCAGGGGAGAGGGGCGGGGCCTCGCGTGTTTCCTCTTCGTCCCGGGGTTCCTGCGAGACCCCGCCGATCTCTTCCGAACGTGGGGCGCCGTCGACGGCGTGTACTGCGTCGTGGTCGACATCCCGCCCGCCGGCGACGACGCGAACCCGAGCGCGAGCGCGAACGCTTCGTCGTCGCTCGTCGCGTCGGCGCGCGCGAACTCTGGGGCGTCCCTCTCGACGTCTCGGCGTCTCTCGGGCGCCTCTCGGGAGGGATCCGGATCCGACGGGGGCTCATCGTCGTTGTTCGTGGACGCCGTCGAGGAAGGATCGATCGCGGACCGCGCGGGCGTCGCCGAGGGCTCCGTGGTCGTCGCGTGCGCGGTGGACGGCGGCGCGCCGACGACGTTCGCGGCGGAGGAATCCTCCGAGGACGGGCGTTTGAAAAAAAACGTCCGAGGCGAAGGCACGCCGCGCGACGCCGCGAACGGCGCGCCGACGCGGCGCCTGTTGGCGGCGTTGGCGGGGTTGGACCCCGCGGACCCCGCGCGGCCCGCGCGGAAGACCGTCGCCGTGGAGCTGTGGCTGAGGCGAAACCTGGACTCGCGCGTGGACGCGAAGCGTCTCGCGAGGCGAAGGCGGGGCCGGCGAGCGCTCGGGGGCGAAGACGACGAAGCGGAGGAAACGGAGGAACGGGTTCTTGTTTCGGCGCGCGCCGGCGGAGACGTCCGCGACGCGGAGACTGCGGTGGAGACGGTGGAGACTGCGGTGGAGACTGCGGTTTCGACGGATCCCACGGTTCCGACGGATTCTCGGATACGGACAGAAGCGGTCGGAAAAACCCCCGTCTGCACTTCTCCCTCGTCGTCGCCTTCTGTCCTCGGCGCGGTGGCCGGCGTCGGCGCGGGCGCCCTCGGGTACGGCGTCAAGGCGGCGTCGACGGTGGTCGGCCTCGCCGCGGGCGTCTCGCGGCGCGTCGTCTCCGTCGTCGGGCTCGACGCGGGATCCGACGGACCGGGTCTTCCGCGGGAGCATCGCGAGAAGGTTCCTTGGCCTCTTCCTCGCGGCGAGCAACACGTGATTGGGTGGGAGCACGCGCTGTTGGTGGACCTCGGCGGCGCCATGAGCGAGTTCATCGGCAAGGCGGCGCTGACGTCCTTCGCGGCGACGCGCGCGGTGAGCTACACCGCGTTCCACGCGCTGGCCTCCGCGGTGGCGTTCCCCGTCGCGCTCTTGAACTCGGCGTCCATGATCGACAGCCCCTGGGCGCTCGTCGAGGACCGCGCGAGGGCGGCGGGCGAGGCGCTGGCGGAGGCGCTCCTCGAGCGGAGGCAGGGCGTGCGACCGGTGACGCTCGTCGGGTACTCGCTCGGCGCCAAGGTGATCGCCGCGTGCGCGAAAGCGCTGATCGAGCGCGGGCCGAACGAAGGGAGGGGGCTCGTCATGGACGTCGTGCTGGTCGGCGCGCCGCTGGACACGAGCGAGGAGACGTGGGCGCCCATCAGAGCCGTCGCCGCGGGAAGGGTCGTCAACGCGTGGGCGGGGGACGGCGACGCCGAAGCTTCGAAGGGAGCCTCCGAGAAAGGGAAGAGAGGGAAGACTTCGCGAATCGAACGGCGGGGAGACGCGAAGGGACGAGACGCGGGAGCGGGGGAGGAGTGCGAGGAGGAAGAGACGCGAGATGCGGAATCGGCGGAAGGTGAAGACGCCGGTCGCGGGGGGCGGTCTCGGGACTGGATGCTTCGGTTCGTGTTTCGCAAAAACGCGATGCTCCTGAGGCGCGGGTTGAGCGCGTGGTCCGAATCGGAACACGCGGGGGTGGAGAACATCGACGTGGGGGACGCGTCGTTCGGGCACCTGGACATACCCGACGACATGGCGGCTATCCTGGAGAGGGTGGAGTTGGAGAGGTGATGGAGACGGAGGTGAAGCGCCGCCGCGAGACGAAACGCCAGCCGCGGGACGTCTGCTTTTTAGACTTTTTATACACAAGTATACCAGTAGGATAGCCAAGAGAAGGACGACGGAGACGCCTCGGCACTAACTGTCATCGTTCGAGGGCGCGTCGACGCGAACGCCCGCTCGCGGCGTTCTCGCGCAGACGCGCGTCGCGCCGCGACGGCGGCGGGACCGCCGCCCTTCGTCTGTCGGCGGCGGGGCGATGGCGCCGGCCTCGCGCGCGCGCGAGGCGGAGCGCGCGCTGCTCCACAGCGTGCGGTGCGGGTCGTTCGCGGACGTGCGAAACGCGCTCGACGTCGTGGACGCCGTCCCCGGCGCGAGCGTGGACGCGCGCGGGTTCGCGGACGTCACCCCCCTGCACGCCGCGGCGTGGCGCGGCGACGCGAGCATCGCGCGGCTCATCGTCGACGCGGGGGCGAGCCTCGTCGCTCGCGACGCCGAGAGCGGGTGGACGCCGCTGCACCGCGCGATGCACCACGGCGCGTTCGCGGTCGCGGCGGTGCTCCTCGAGCACGGCGCGAATCCGCGCGCGCCCAAGGACGACGCCGGGCGGAGCCCCCTCGACGTCCTCTCCAACGCCCTGTGCCGCGCGAGGGCCGTCGCCGCGAGCGAGGACCCGCGCGACGCGTCGCGCCTCGGTCCGCGACCGCCCTTCGCGGGGCGGTCCGCCACCGCCTCCGCCTCCCCGCCGTCTCCTCGCCCCCTGGATCTGTACGCGTGGGGCAGCGGCGTGAACTTCCAGCTCGGCGTCGTCCACGTCGCCGACGACCACCTTCGCGAGCCGAGGCGCCTCGACGACCTCGCCGTCGCCCTCGCCGCGGTGGACGAAGAGAACCGTCCGCGTCATTCCTCGCGCGTCGTCGGTGACAAAAAAGGCGGTTCCGAAGACGCCACCGAAGACTCCGAGGCTCGTCCCTCGTCCGGGCTCTCGGCGCGGCGCCGCCCCGGCGGCGTCGCGTCGGCGTCGGCGGCGAAGTTCCACGGCGTCGCCGTCGGCGCGGACGGCGCGCTCTTCTCGTGGGGCCACGGCCGGGGCGGGCGGCTCGGCTTGGACGATCGCGAGGCGTACGCGGGAGACCGCGCGGTGCTTCGCCCGGCGCGCGTCCCCGGGTTCGGACCCGGGTCCGGGCGCCGCGTCGTTCACGCGAGCGCGGGGAAGCACCACACGCTCGCGTGCGACGACCGCGGCCATCTCTTCTCGTGGGGCGCCAACCGCGACGGACAGCTCGGGTACGAGCTCCTTCGCGCGACGGGTTCGGGTTCGGGGGAGCCCCGGCAGGTCACGCCGCGGCGCGTCGGCGGGGCGCTGCGGGGCGTCTGGGTCGCGGGTGTGAGCGCCGCGAACAGACACTCGGCGGTTCGCACGAGAGACGGCGAGGTGTTCGCGTTCGGGTCCAACGACCACGGCCAGCTGGGGGTCTTCGCGAGCGCGAGCGCGTCGACTCTGGAGGGAACTACGGGGACGGGAACGACGGGTCGCGTCCTCGTCGCGACGACGGGGGAGAAAGGATCGAACGCTTCGGACCCCCGGCGCGTCGAGCAGCTCCGCCCGCGGTTCGTCACGCACGTCGCGGCGGCGAAAAAACACACCCTCGCGCTCACCGCGGACGGCGAGGTGAGGCGGTGGGGTTTCGGCGAGAGCGCCGCGCGGCGCGTCGACGTCGCCTCCGCGCTGACGACGCGTCGTCGACGCGCGGGCGCGAAAACAGACGGGGGTTTTTTCTCGGCGCTCGACCCCCTCGGCGCGGAGTGCGTTCGAATCGCCGCGGGCGCGTCGGTTTCCCTGGCGCTCACGCGGCGCGGGGTCGTCCTCCAGTGGGCGAGCGGCGATCTCCGCCCGAGCGCGGCGACGACGCTCCGCCGCGTCCGAGGCTTCGACGGCGCCGTCGTCGCCGTCGCCGCGGGGAAGACCACGTGCGCCGCGGCGACGGACCGCGGCGACGCGTACGAGTGGGGGGTCGGGTTCACCGGCGAGCGCGCGAGGGATCACCGAGAGCGAAACCAGGATCCTGACCGGAACGAAAACCGGAACGAAAACCGCGCAGACGACCGTTCGTCCCCGTACCCGTCTCCCCCGCGAGACCGAGACGGAGCGTTCGGCGGGTCGGGAAGCCTCCCTCGGGGAAGCCTCCCGACGAACACAAAAGTCGCCAAAAACGGCCCGTTCGAGAGAACGGCGAGCGCGGTTCGAACCCCCGACGGGTTCGAGCCCCGCGCTCGGAAAGTCGAGGGCGTCAAGGGCATCGTGGACGTCGCCGTGGGGGAGAAGCACGCGTTCGCGACGCAGCGCGTCGTTCGCCCCGCGTTCGGAGACGGCGCGGGGGAGAAGGGCGGGGGCCGAGGGGAGGAGGCGTCGGACGAATCGGACGAATCGTCCGAATCGGACAGATCTGACGGATCTGACGGATCCGACGAATCAGACGGATCCGACGCCGAACGCCTCTCCGACGCCGACGCATCCGACGCGGACGACTGGACCCGGAACGTCCTCTCACGCGCCGCCGGGAAGTCCTCGAGACGCGGCGCGTCCCGGGGAACGTCGCGAGGAGGGAGGACCTTCCGGGTGCCTTCGCTGAAGATGTTGGCGCAGAGGGCGGTGGCGGAGTCCGTGTGCGACGTTCGAAACGCGCTCGACGTCGTCACCCTCGGCCGCGCGCTCGGCGCGCCCGCGCTCGCCGCGTACGCCGCGACAGTCTACGCGGATAACCTCGACGTCGCCGTCGCGGCGATCGGCGCGGACGCGCTCGCCGAGCGCGACGAGGACGCGATCGCGGAGGTGGAGGCGGCGGCGCGGCGCGGGTCCGGTTTCGGCGCGGCGGAGGACGAGGGCGTCTCTTTTCCCGACGCGTCTCTCAGAGACGCCGCGCCGTTTCGCCGCGCGTCGCGCACGGGCTGGACCGCCGAGCGGCTTCTCGAGAGGAACGACGCGGAGGCGAACCGCGCCCGACATTCGCCGGCGCCGAAACCCCCGGAGCGGGCCGAAAACGGAGGCGAAAACGGAGGCCGTTCGCGGGCCGGAGAAGCGCGGGGTCGCGAGGAGGCCGACGGAGGCTTTTCGAGGGCCGACCGAGGCGGTTCGGACCGGTCGGAACGGACGACAGACCCACCTCGCGCGCCGTCCGGCGCTCCCTCGCCTTCGCCGGCGGCGGCTCGCGCGCCGTCCCGATCCCCCGCCTCCGCGCCGGCCTCGCGCGTCCGCCCCCCTCCCTCGCGCCCTCGGTCGTCTCGGCGCGCGCAAGAGGCGGCGATCGCGCGGTCCGCGCGCGGCGGACTCTCTCTCTTTCTCTCCGGCGCGCTCGAGTCGTCGCTCGGCGCGGCCTCTCGGGGACATTCTCTCGGGGCGGCGGCGACGGAGGCGCCCGGAGGCGCGTCCACGACCAATGACAGGCCTCCCCGGACGTGGCGCGCGATCGATCCCTCGCACGGCAGTACGCTCCTCGAGGCCGACGCCGTCGCCGGGGGCGTCGATTCGTTCAACGACATCCAAACGACGCAGGCTCGCGAGGAGGCGGAGCGAAAGCGCCGCGCCGCCGCGTGGTCGGCGGTGGCGTCGCGAGGGACCCCGGCGGCGACGAGCCCGCCGCTTCCGCCCGCCGCTTCCGCCGCTTCCGCCGCTCGCGCCGCTAACGCCGCCGGCGCCTCGGGCTCGGTCGAGATGTCTCTGGGCGCGTTGGTTCGGTTCGGGCAAAGCGGTTCGGGAAGGGCGACTTACGGCGGGAGGGGAAGCCTTTTTCTCTCCCAGCGAAACGACGAACGCGCCCCCGCGTCGTCGCCCGCCTCGGCGTGGGGCGCCGCGGGGGACGAGGCGGAGGAGGGCCCGCTCGCGACGTCCCCGAGCGCGCGGCGGGGATCCGGCCGAGCGGCGGCGGGGATGCGGGAGATCAGGGCGCTCGAGCGCGTGGCGATCGGGGGAACGGGGGGTCCCTCGGGGACGTCGCCGGTGGCGCCATCCTCGGGCGTCGCCGCGTCGCTTCGAGACATCGTCGCCGAGGAGGAGCGCCGCGCGGCGGAGCGGAGGGCGGGCGAGTTTGGATCGCCGCCGGCGACGCTCGGGGGTGGGGGGGGATGGTTCGTCCCGGACCCCGCGCCCAGGGTGAGGGAGCTGCGAAGCATCCAGGCGGCGGAGGCGAAGGCGAAGGAGGCGGAGAAGGACGACGCCGCGGACGAAACGCGTCCCGAGAAGACCAAGGCGTCGAACGCGTCCAAGGCGAAGGGGACGAAGAGGGCGTCCGACGCGTCGAACGCGTCGAAGGACTCCGAGGCGTCCCCGAAGGCGTCCCCGAAGGCGTCCCCGAAGGCGTCGTCGAAGGCGTCCTCGAACCGGTCCCCGAAGGCGAAGGCGACCCGAGGGCGACCCGAGGGCGACCCGAAGGCGGGAGCGAGAACGGATGTCCCGCGCGCGACGAGGACGAGCCCACCTCGCGGCTACGGCGCGGCGCTCGAAACCGGCGCCGGGGACCCTGGGGCGAAGGGACGGCGACGAAGGAACGCCGAGACGAAGCGCCGAGGCGTAGGAACGCTCGACGCGCGCGGGGAGGCGGATGCTTCTTCTCCGCGCGAAGGCCGAGGCGAAGGAGAGAAAAAAACAAACCTCCCCCTCGACGAGCCGAGACGCCTCACTCCCGAGCGCGCGGCGGCGCCGACCACGGAGCACCGCGGAGGCCCTCGTCGACGCGCCCGAAAACCTCGCGAGAGAAAACCTCACCTCACCCTCTCGTCGGCGCGAGCGGAGTTCACTGCGGGGAGTGTTTGAGGCGCGAACGATCCGTTTCGGCGTCACGACGCGTGTCGGCGAGAGCCTTTTACATACACGGCGCGAGCGGCGTAGACTACGGTACTCGCGCACCACTCGCGGCGGCGCTCTTCGCCGCTCGTTCATCTCCCCTCGCGTCGCGTCGTCCGCGGGGTGTGTTGTTACCCTAGACCCTCGTTTATTTGTCTTCCTCGAGGTCGACGACGGCGTCGCTGCTCACGAGATCCCCCTCCGTCTTGGCGTCCTCCGCCGCCGCCTCGGCGTTTTTCATCGCCTGCAGCTTCTTCTCCTCCACCTCCACGGTGCGCTCGGCGAGGACAACCTGCGCCTGCGCGATGTCGTCCGCGTCCGCCGCCTTGCGCATCGCCTTCTCCGCCGTCCTCGACTCCGCGAGCCTCACCTTGGCGATCTGGTTCGCCTTGTCCGCCGCCTCCTGCGCCCTGTCCGCGGCGTCCTTCTTGCCCGACATCGTCGCCGACGCGTTGAAGTACGACGTGAGGGACGTCACCTTGGCGTCCGCAGCCGCCGTCTTGGCGAGCGCGGTGATGTGGGACTGCTCGATCATCCTCTGCTCCGAGGCGTTCGAGTCCGCGGCGAGCACCTTGTTCCGCGCCTTCTCCGCCTCGAGGGTCTCGGTCGCCGTCTTCAGGGTGAGCTTCGCGGCGTTGAGCGCGTTGAGCGCGTCCGCTGCGTCCTCCATCTCGTGCGCCGCCTTAATCTGCGCCGCCTGCGCGTTCGCCGCGGCGTCCGCGACGGACTTCGCGCGCGCGATCGCCGCCTCGGGGGCTTCCTCGCCGACGGCCTGCTCGTTCTGCGCCTTCTGGTTCGCCGCCTCCGCGGCGACGTGCGCGAGGTCCGCCGCCTTCTTCGACTCCGCCGCGATCTTCGCCTTTTCGTCGTGCGCGCTCTTCGCCGCCGCCTCCGCCGTCTTCGCCGCCTCGAGCGCCTTCTCGAGGTCGACGATCGCGTCCGTGGACTCCTGGTACGCCGCCCGGGCGGACGTGTACGTCTCGGTCTCCGCCGTCAGCGTCGCGTCTTCCGCCAGCGCCTCGTCCTCGAGGTTCTGGATGCCGTCCGTCGCGGCGTCGGCGGCGTCCTCGTCCTCACCGACGGAGGCTTCAAACTCGCGCGCCGCCTGGATGGCGAGGCGCTCCGCCTTCTCAGCCTCCGCCTGCGCGGCGGCGTACACCGCGTCCGACTGCTCCTTCGCCGTCTTGGCGTTGATGTACGTCTGCTTCGTCAGGGCGGCCGCGGCGGAGGCGGAGCGGCGAGCCGCGTTCGCCGCCGCGAGCGATCCGCCCTCGGAGGAATCGCCAAGAGAGAATCGCGCGACATGGACGCTGGGCGCGGCGCCGGACCCGACGACGGCGAAGACCGCGAGGCCGACGAAGGCGGCGCCGGCGACGTAGCGAACGACGCTCCGCGCGCCGAAGCGGGAGGGCGAGGAAGAAGTCGCGGCTTCTGCGAGACGAGGATGAAGGGCGCGAGGAAGGAGGGCGGGGGAGGGAAAAAGTCAGAAATCCGGTGTCCTGCGGCTGGGGGAGGCGCTCGGGGGAGATGGATCCCCGTCGGCGACGAGCCTCGCGCGACGACGCCCCGCCGACGGGGGTTCGGGGAAGACTTCCGCGCGGGGAACGAGCGACGCGACGAGCGCGGCGCGGACGCGCGCCGCCGCCGCCCCCGCGCGCGTGGCTTCAGAGCAGGCGCCCCCCGACGCGGGCCCGCGCGCGTCTCGGGTGTTGTCGATGCACGAGCGCCGCGTACGGGCTAGCGGTCCCTCGGGGGAGACCTGGGATCGGCGCGGGCGAACGCGGCGCGCGCGCGCGGGTTCCTTGGGCGATCGCGCACCTTCGTTCAGAAGCGGCGTGTGTTCGGTTCGCGAGAACACCATGTCGATCGCGTGCGGGCGTGAGGCGCGCGCGCGGGGCGAAGTGCGCACGCGCGCGACACCCCCTCCGCTCGAGCGGGTTTCAACACCCCCTGTCAAGCGCGCGCGGCGAAAAGCGGACGCGCGCCGAGCGCCAACCTTGAGGCTGAAAAACGCACGCGCGCCGCGCGCTGTCAGCCAGAGTGGATAAAAGAGAGGATTTCCAAGAGCGCAAAAGGTTTTCTGGTTGGTTCGTGACCGGGAATGGGTTTTGGCGAGTCTCGACTGGCGCGCGCGCACGCCCCTCGCCGACCTCCCCCTCCGTTCGCGCTTCGGTTCGGCGGCGAGAACCGGGGGCGGCGCGTTCGCGGTCTCGCGCGGCGCGATCGCGGAAGCGCTTTCGCGGACCGGCGCGGGCTGCGAGTGGGACGCGCGGGGCGAGTGCGTCGGCGCGCGCGGTGAGTCACGCCCGCTCGCCCGGCGGTGAGTGACAACGGCCGAGCCCTTCGACGCGCGGGATCTGTTCGCCCCTCGCGCCCCGGTGAACCGCGCGTCGTTCGTTTTCGACGCTCATGGCGTCGACGTCCGCGGCGGGCGGCGTCGCCGCCCCCGAGGCGAGCAAGGACCTGACCACCGCGCTCGCGTCGCTTCGCCACACGTTCACGGTGTGCGACCCGACGCTGCCGGATTGCCCCATCGTGTACGCCTCGGACGGCTTTTTGAAGATGACGGGGTACGACGCGAGCGAGGTCCTGAACCGAAACTGCCGGTTCCTGCAGGGTCCCGGCACGAACCGCGCGGACGTGGCGAAGGTGCGCGACGCGGTGCGGACGGGCGAGCGCGTGACGGTCCGCCTGCTGAATTACCGGAAGGACGGGTCGGAGTTTTGGAACCTCCTCACGGTGGCTCCCGTGAAGCTCGCCGACGGCACGGTGGCGAAGTTCATCGGCGTCCAGGTGGACGTCACCGCGCGAACCGAGGGCGCCGCGGGCGAGACCCCCGCCGCGACCGTGGACGGCCAGGGCCTCCCCCTACTCGTGAAGTACGACACGCGCCTGCGCGATAAGTTCTACGGCGAGGTGGAGGACGTCGAGCGCGCGGTGGCCGCCGGCGAGTCGAGCGCGGCCAACGTCCCGGCGCCGCAACCCACCCCCGCGCGCGTCGGCATCGACATGGCGACGACCCTCGAGCGCATTCAGCAGTCGTTCGTCATCGCGGACCCGGGCCTGCCGGATTGCCCGATCGTGTTCGCGTCCGACGGATTCTTGGACTTCACGGGGTACACTCGCGAGGAAATTTTAGGGCGCAACTGTCGATTCCTGCAGGGTCCCAAGACGGACGCGAGCGCGGTGGCGGAGATTCGCAAAGCCATCGACGGCGGAAACGAGTGCACGGTGCGGCTTCTGAACTACACCAAGCAGGGCAAACCGTTCTGGAACATGTTCACGCTCGCGCCGGTGAGGGACGACGGCGGGAAGATCCGATTCTACGCGGGCATCCAGGTGGACGTGACGGTGTACAAGGACTCCAAGTCGGGGGCGGCGATAGCGCCGGGGGATCGAGACAACCGCCGCGCGTCGAACCTGAGCCTTGACAGCCAGAACCTGGAGGACGCGGACCCGACGCGGCCGGAGACGAGCATGGAGAAGAACATGAAGGCGTACAGCGCGAATGTCGGGAAGCAGGTCTCGGGCGCCATCGCGGATTTGGCGGACGACGACCTCCCGTGGAAGAACATGATCGGCGTCCTGCGGGAGGCCAAGCCGCACGGAAGAAGCGATCCGAACTGGGCGGCGCTTCGAGCGGCGGTGGAGTCACACCGAGCCGCGGGAAGGCCACCGAGGCTCACGCCGGACGATTTCGTGCCCGTCAAGAGGCTCGGGAACGGCGATGTCGGGTCCGTGCACCTGGTGGCGCTGCGGGGCGACGAGGCGCGAATCCCCGCCGAGGGCGGCGCGAAAGACGCGGCGGAGGGCGAGGAGGGGGATCGCTCGCTGTTCGCGCTGAAGGTGCTGGCGAAGCAGGAGATGAGGGACCGCAACAAGCTCCACAGGGTGAGGACCGAGGGGACAATCCTGGAGGTGGTGGACCACCCGTTCGTGGCGACGATGTACAGCTCGTTTCAGACGGAGACGCATCTCTATTTCGTCATGCAGTACTGCGAGGGCGGGGAGTTGTACGAGACGCTGCAGAGCGAGCCCGGGAAGAGGTTCGCCGAATCCGTCGCGAAATTTTACGCCGCGGAGGTGCTCGTCGCGCTGCAGTACCTCCACCTGATGGGCTTCATCTACCGCGACCTGAAGCCGGAGAACATCCTACTCAAACGCGACGGGCACGTCATCGTCACCGACTTCGACCTGTCGTACTGCGCGAGCAGCAGAGCGCACGTCGTCGTGCTCGACGAAAAAGGGGGGTTCGCCCGGGGAGGGGGCGAGGAGGGCGTCGAGGGGGGGCCGGGCCCGGGCGCCTCCGCCTCCGCCTCCGCCTCCGCCTCCGTCGAATCTCTGACCGAGCTGGAGAAGCGGTCGCGGGATTCCGCGGAATTCGCCGCGAGCGGCGCGGGGGTGTGCGGGGGCGGCGCCGCGTTGTCGTCGCGCCGCGGCGTCCCTCGCATCGTCGCCGAGCCCTTCGCGTTCACGAACTCGTTCGTGGGGACGGAGGAGTACCTCGCGCCGGAGGTTCTGAACAGCACGGGGCACACGAGCTCCATCGACTGGTGGGAGCTCGGGATCTTCATCCACGAGATGGTCTACGGCACCACGCCGTTCCGCGCGAGCCGGCGCGAGCAGACGTTCCACAACATCATCAACCAGCCCCTCAGGTTCCCGGAGGCTCCGGCGACGAGCGCGGAACTCAAAGACCTGCTCCGGCAGCTGCTCAGACGCGACCCGAGCGAGCGGCTCGGCACCAGGGGCGGCGCGGAGGAGGGGAAGGCGCACCCCTTCTTCAAGTCCGTGGACTGGGCGCTGCTCCGGTGGGAGAAGGCGCCGCTCGCGGAGAAGCTCGCGCGGCGGTTCGAAAAAGAGGCGAGGGCGAAGAAGACCCCCGAGGGGGGCGACGACGCAAACGGCGAAGACGTCTTCGCCATGGACGAGGACGAGGGGCTCGGGCGGTGATGAGACGCGCGCGCGACGCGAAACGACGCGTCGCGAGAAACGAATCACAACTCACCGGGGCCCCGGGGACGAACGAAGCGCGCTTCGACGGGGATCGAGCGCGACTCGAGAGACGACGAGAGGACGTCTTATTACGGTTGATAATACTACTCCGAGACGTTTTCCTTCATCGTTTTCGTCTCTCGTCCGCTACGAAATACTCGCAGAAGACTCCTCGTCCTCCTCTCCCCTGAGCGCCTTGACGAGCTTGTGGTCCTTGAGCTTGGGCTCGATGACGACGATCTGATTGATGAGCACTCTGCACGCGTCGAGGTCTTGGCGATCGTGCAGCTTGAGCGTCGCCCAGTTGAACATGGCGTCCACGAACGCGGGGTCCACCTCCACGCACCTCATGTAAAACGCCTCCGCCTCGTCCAGGTCCCCGCGCGCCTGTAAGATCATCGCCAGGTTGTTCATGCTGTCCACGTGCGTGTTATCCAGCTTCGCCGCGTACCGGTACGCCTCCTCCGCCTCCTCGAACTTCTCCAGCGTCTGGTAAAAGTTCCCGAGTCGGAACCGCGCGTCCGCGTCCTCGGGCGCCGCGTCCACCGCGCCGAGGAAAAAGTCGCGGCTCTGCGCGATGAGGGCGTCGAACGCCGCCTCGACCTTCGCCCGGCGCGCCGAGCGGGCGGCGGTCTCGAGCGCGTCCGCCGCCTCGAGCGCCTCGCGCCGCGCCGCCTTGAGGCCCTCGAAGCTCGTGCCGCGGGATACGCGGAGGATGTTCTCGGGGGTGTCCTCCCCGGGGGCGTTCGGCTCCAGCTGGGTCTTGACCTGGCCCGCGTTGAGCCGGTCGGTGGAGGCGCGGACGGACGGGGCGCGACGCGCGGGGGGGGACGCGCGTCGGAGCTTGGCGCGAGGCGCGAGGCGCGGGGCGACGCGCGCGCGGAGCCACGACGCCGAGGTCGTCATCGGGAGCGTGCGACCCGGCTCGCGCGCGTCGGCGTGTGCAGCGGCGGGGGACGGATAAGAGTTTCGGCGACGAGATTTTGTGCGTGCCGGGCGCGCTTCGCCGGGCGCGCTTCATCAGCGAGTAGCGCCTGAAGGCGACGTCGGCATTTGTGGTCTTCGTGGAATCCCTCGGCCCGACGCCTCCTCCTCCGCCCTCGTCCCTCGCGGCGCTCTAATCCAGGTCCTCAAAATCGCCCCCCGAGCCTTTGTCGTCGTCGTGCGGCGCGTCCTCCGGACCGGCGCCCTTGCTCTCGCCCGCCTCCCCGCCCCCCACCTTCCTCGCCTTCTTGTTCGCTCTCTGCCGCTCCTTCTTCGCAAGGCGCTTGTTTCTCTTCTTCTCCCCCGCGCTCGTCTCCGCCGCCTCCACGGCCGCTCTTCTCGCCTCGAACGCCGCGCGCTCGCGCTCCTCCGCGTCTTCGCGATCCATCGCATCCAGGCGCATCTGCTCGCGCCTCCGCGCGGCGCGGTACGTGTGGAACTCCCCCGACCCCGCGCCTGCGGTGGAGCCCGAGACGTTCTCCGCGCGCAGAGGCACCGTCTCCGTGATGTACGCGAGCTTCGCCTCCAGATCCTTCACCGCGTCTCCGGTCTTACCCTGCGCGAGAAACCGAGAGGTGTGACGGCCGCGTCAGTGCCGCGGTCCCGGACGAGGCCGCGGCGACGCGCGCGTCAGTCCCGACGAACCGCGCGTCTGAGAGGGTGGGCGCGGAGACGCGGGAGACGGAGAAAACGACGACGCACCTCGTTCGGCTCGGACTTCTCGTACACCGCCACCTGCTGCTGCGTGCTCTCGAAGGTCACGAGCTTCGCGACGTTACTCCTGCCGGACATCGCGGTGGCCGAGCGCTCGCGCGAGACCGAGGTGTGCGCGCGCGGCAGATCGCACGGACGCGCGCGCGGAAAGTGTGACGACGTCGTTCGTGCAATCGCACTCAGGAGTCGCGCAAAAATACAGCTGTGCGTCTCGGAAATTGCAAAAAGAAGTGCTACACTCGCCCGCGCGTCCTCGTCGATATCATACACCCGCGCCGTCCCGCGTTCACCTCGCGTGCTCCCCGTACCCTCCGCGAGCGCTCGCGGCGTTCGAGGACCTCGGCACATCACCTCGCCGCGGTCGCGCCGCCGCCGCCTTCTCGGCGCCGCCACGCGTCGATCCACGCCTGCGCATTCTCCGCGCGCTCCTCCGCGGCTTCGGCGCGAAGCCTCGCCTCCCGCGCCGCCTCCGCCGACGGCGACGACGACGCGGAGACACCCGTACCGCCGCGAACATCCGAAGCGGCGTCAGGATCGACGTTCACATCCGGTTCTTCGCCGCTCGAGCGCCCCTCGATTCGGTTCCGGACGTTCGCGAGCGCCTTCGAGGCCTCGTCGGCGACCTTCCGGTCGAACGCCGCGCGGCGCTCGTCGCCCTTGTCGATCATGACGTCGAGGAGTTTCCCGGGGTCGGCGTTGAGGAGCTGCGCGAAAAACGCCGCGAACACGGGCGCGTCGCTCCCCGTCGCGACGGAAACGATCGCGGAGAGAACACCGACGACGAGCCAGAAACGCTTCTTTCGTCTCTCTCGCGAAGCCTCCTCGAGGGTTCTCTCCGATCGGGGCGCCGAAAAAGGCGGTTTCTTCTCCCTCTCGAAGCCTTCCCCTCGCCACGCTCGGAGCGCGGCGGAGGGGAGGAGGCTCGCCGGGGCGAGGAACAAGAGGTACGTCGCGGCGAACGCGACGGGCGCGAACACCACCGCGTGAACGACACCTCCGACGCGCGCCGACGCGATCGCCTGCGTGAGCGCGCCCGACGCGGAGAAGAGTAACCCGCAAAGCGCCGCGACGCTGCCGAGGCCCTGCGCGACCCGCCTGAGGGACGCCCCGAAGGGAAGCGCGCGCGTCGCGAACCTCGCGAGCATGAACGCGGGCGCGAGCAAGAGCCACCACGACGCGCCCTCCCCGCCGACCGCGCCCGCGGGGCACAGGAGGGCGTACCCGAGGTGGAGGTCGAGCCACGCCGACCGCTCGGCGCGGAGGAAAGGCAACGGCGGGGCGGCGCCCTCTCGCCGCGCCCGCTCGACGGCTCGCGCGTGCGCAAAGACCCTCAGCGCGCACTGCGCGAGGAGCGCCGGGAAGAACACGAAACACATCCACTGAAGCGCGACGACGGGGGTTTCGGCGCACTCGCGCAGCACCGCGCCGGTGTAGTACACGAGCACGCCCGTGATCGGGTTCAGGCGGCCGAACAGCGCGGGGACGCGGTCGAGCCACCGCGGGTACATCCACTCGGGCGCGGGCGCGATGGAATCCGAGACGGAAAACCCCGAACCCGAAAACCCGAACGGTTCGTCTCCGTCTCCGCGCCCGTCGGCGTCGCCCGGGGACATTTTCGCGCCGAGATCTTTTTCGCCGGGGGAGGCGGTCGCCTCACCGGCTCCGCCGCCTCCGAGCGCGCGCATCACCCTTTCGAAGACGCCGGTCGAGTCGACCTCGGACGTGGATGCTGACGGTTTTGGCGATCGCTTGAACGCGTTTCCGTCGCCGACGAACGTTTCGGAGGACGACGCTCCGGCGGAGGACGCGATGTCCGAGGGATCCGAGGGACCGGACGCGTCGAGGGGACCGGATCCGAGGGAACGACCGGCGCCCGCCGCGACGCCGAGGTTCGTGTACGCGACGCTTCCGCTTCCGCTTCCGCTTCCTCTTCCGCTTCCTCTTCCGCTTCCGCTTCCGCTTCCGCCGCGCCTCCTGATCTCCGTTCCGAACGCGCTCGCGTCGACGGAGAGAGCGTCCTTCTCTCGTCGCTTCGTCGGGTCGTCGGCGGGTACTGGTACGTTCTTTGTCCCTCTCCAGACGATGTCGTTCGCGGGGTCGTCGAACCCGACGCCTCGCTCGAGATCTCGCCGCCGCGCCGCCGCCTCCCTCGCCTCCGCCTCCTCGGCGACGGCCCTGGCGGCGACGTACGCGCGCGTGGCCGCGTCCGCCGCCTTGCTTCGCTCGCGCATGAGCCGCTCGGCGGCTGCGGCGTGTTCCTCCGCGGCGGCCTTCGCGGCGCGCGTCGCCGCGGCGCGTTCGCGGTCGGCGCGCGCCGCGAGCGTCACGCAATCCTCGTCGAGGGGGGACCGGCCTTGATCCGCCGCCGACTCCGCCGCGTACAGGCACGCGTCGGACTCGGCGAACTCGCGGCGGGCCGCCGCGTGCGCCTCGGCGCGTCTGGCGGCCTGCTCGGCGGCGTGGCGGGCGCGCGCGGCGCGGTCGGCGGCTCGGGCCGCGGCGGCGCGCGCCGAGTCCGCCTCGACGGCGGCTTCGTCCAGGACGCGCGCGTTGCGCTCGAGGAAAAACGCGTGCCGCGCCTCCGCGTCCGAGGCGTCGCGCTCCGCCGCGAGGGCCGCGTGACGCGCAGCGTCCAGCTCGCCGTCGGAGGGGAGCGAACCGTGACCGGAGCCGTCCCCGGATGCGCGGAGCCCGTCGAAGCCGCGGAACCCGTCGAAGCCGCGCCGCCGCGTCGAGAGCGGGGAGCGCGCGCCGGGAACCCCGGGCGCGAATCCCGACGGTTCGAGGCGCCTCGCGAACGCGCGACGAGGGGTCGCGAGAGGCTGGCGCGAAGGCGAAGGGGCGCAGGACCGCGGCGCGACGCGCGCGTGACCGCGCCGCGAGGGCGCGCAGAAACGGACGGAGCGCGCGCCGGGAACCCCGGGCGCGGCGGGCGAGGAAACGGGCGTCATCGCGACGGGCGGGGGAGACGCGCGGGTGGAAGACCCTTGTACTCAGGGATCGTTTCTCCGCTCCCGAGAGGACGCCGGGCCCTCCCGCGCCGCCAAGAGCCCGGACGGTGCCGCGACGCGACCGCGACCGCGCGAACGTTCCGGACCGAGCCGCGAACGTCGAACTGCTCACGCTCCGCGCGAGACGATGTGTCGCGGCGAGAGCGCGCCGAGCCGAGAAGCGCGAGCACGGGCAGAAGAAGAGGGATCGACTGTTCGAAAAACAAAACACCCGCGTGTGTAGTGGATATTGGTGCCCGTACACCGGGCGGCGCGAGTCGAACGACCGGTTCCGAGGAGGGGGAGGGTGCCTCCGCCGACGCGGGGGTCGCCGCGCCGGCGCTCGCGCGCCGGCGGCGGTCGCGCTCGACGGCGAGGAGGGTCCCGAAGTCGATCGCGGGCATGCGCGAGCGGGGAGGGCCCGATGGGGGGAAGGCGCGAGAGCGAGCGAAGTGTGTGGCGTGCGTCACGCTCGGAAGGGTCGCCCGGTCGACGTCGAGTCCTAACCTCCAAAACCTCGGGTGGAGCGATTCTAGGAGCGCCGCGAGCGGACGACGTCGACGATACTGGTATACTTTCGAACTCTCTCGTGGTGAAAAACAAGCCTCTCCGTCTGGAGGTAGAGAGAGTATATATCATGAGGCCCTTGGTCGTTACTTAGTTCATACGAAGGTACCTTCGGGTGACTTAGTTCAGGCACTGCCCGCCCGTGATTTCGAAACGGTCCGACCAGTCGTACCAGCCGCCCCACCAGTGACGGCCGCCGTGCCTGCCGTTCCAGTTGTGGTGGTCGACGTAGTGCGGGCAGACACTCGAAATTGGCCCGATGTTGTAGATCCTTCTGGCCGTGTTGTGGTGGTGGCTGGCGCCGACGTGAATGGTCTGGCCGTGACAGTTGAACGAGAGATCCATGCCCCAGCCATGGTGGGCGTCGACGCGCCTGATAGCGATCTCTCTATTGCAGGCGCGGTTCGGGTCCGGCGGCGGCGGGGGGCTCGGCGGCGGCGGGGGGCTCGGCGGCGGCGGGTCCGGGAGGCGCTCGATGTCGAAAAGCTCCCAGCCCTGGGCGCCATCGCGGTTGCACTTGATGCCGTCGGGCTCGTCCGCGCAGTACATGTGCGCGCGGTCGGGGCGGAGCGCGAACTTGCCGCCGATCTTGTCGATGTTGAACCTCTCCCAGCCGCCGACGCTGCCGCGGTCGCACTTGATGGCGTGCTGCTCGTCGGCGCAGTACTTGCCGTTGTGGAAAGCCTTGATGCCGTACCAGTCGCCGTGCTTCTCGAAGATGAACTTCTCCCAGTCGCCGACGCTGCCGCGGTCGCAGACGATCCTGTTACCCTCGCTGGCGCAGAACTTGCCTTCGCGTCCACCCTTGAGAGAGTAGACGCCGTTGGCGAACTCCGCCTTGCGGATGCAGACTCCGTTGGTGACGGTGAAGGTGTCCCCGTGCGTCTCGCCGCCGAGCCAGTTCTTCTGGTTGACGATGGACGGGCAGGACCCGTCGACGAGGCCGTCGACCGAGATCATCTTCGTCTTGCCGTCGCTGGGACCGACAGACAGAGTCTTGTCGCCGCACTTGAACTTGAGATCCATGCCCCAGCTGTCGCCGTCGGTGCGAGTGACGGTGACGATCCTCTGGCAGCTCTCGCTCTGGCAGATGTTGTCGGCGGACATGGGGACGGCTTTGCAGGTGTCCTTGTTGACGAAGTCCGCGAAGTGGTCCTTGATCTGATGCTTGCATACGGAGTGGAGCTGG
>MDSW01086910.1_pt1 | contig 20463 bp, 20 predicted proteins | sample 811171 | NCBI WGS metagenome assembly MDSW01 (sample SAMN05326641, study PRJNA326480) | marine metagenome | isolation source: seawater | place: Atlantic Ocean: North West | collected 2012 | reverse complement strand
CATTGAAACAGGGCTTAGAAGTTGTTCAAAATAAATGCCCAAAAATAGAGTACCAACGACTATTTGGAGAACTAAGAATGGCAGGATTTAATACAGGTATTATTTCATCACGTTTAATTTTGAACTAAGTGATCCAAAATATTATAGAAAATAATTAATGATATTTTGATAAATCTTCTTTCCCTTTTGGTAATATAGGCCTTAAAGTAGGCAACACTTATATTGCTTGTCAAACTCACCAAATATAAACAAATACATAACTCAGCTTAGGGACCATGACCCCAGATTTTGCGCTCAAACTATCAGAAGATCATATTGTTCTTTTACAACGCTCTCTAGAACAAAAAGGATGGCAAGAAAAAGGAACGGTATCAACTGAGTCTAAACAGTTGGACTTTGAATTAAATACTTTAAGTGAAAAAGTTATCTCTCTGGGAGGTAATAATTCTTACGTAAAAATTATTCTTCCCCATAACCAACTATTTTTTACACAAGTTTCAGTGCCAAATGTAAGTGAAATAGAGGTGCAGTATGCATTAGAGAAGCAGGAATCTCTAACAGATTATCTTCAATCAGTCAGTATATCTCAAGGTTCTTCATTTGACGAAACAACTAGAAAGGTAGAAAGCTTATCCTACGCTGTAAGTGGCGACCCACCCAATGTCTCTATCATAGCAGTATCAAAGGAGCTATTACACGAAGTAGAGAGGTTTTTTAAACAGTTTCAATTCAAAATAGCAGGGTTCACCACCATACCACCTATAGGCTTGTTTGGAACAGAGCCTAATTTAGGATCAAATATTTTGTCGCCTATCTATCAGTTTAAACCTGATAACGAGATCGTAAAAATCATTAAAATTGACAATACTACTCTGGAATTACCCTCTCAAAAAAGTCAGTTGCTAAGCCCGCATATTTCAGAAAAAAATATAATTAAGGATGCATTGAATGAGAGCCCTTCCTTAAACACCGTAAATCAGGAAACCTTGCAAAGTAAAAATCCTCTTGAACTAAATTTAGGGTCTTTCAAACCATTTTCCGAACTAGACGAAAGAAATGCAGCAGATTTCAGAAAACGAATCAAACGCTTTCTATTGGTAGTTTTGTTAATCATACTTGGTCCAATTGCATTCATTTCGATTTATTTTCTTTCAGAATTTATTATAAGTAATAATAGGAATGAGGGAGTTGATAACCAAGAAAATACTTTATCTCAATCTACGACCAAAGAGTTCGGTTCAGGGGAAAAAACTACGAAGACACGTATTGATGCCAAGCTATCACAGCCTCAAAAATTTGATAAAAAAATAGCAGAAGAACTCTATAAAAAAAATGGGATTTGGCAACTTTCTCCATTACTAGAAGCTACAAAGAATATTGAAAATAAGTATCACTCTTTTAACCCTGCAATCGATAAAGTACCAATTTTTTCTGATGCTCCATCAATATCTATGGATAAAAGTGAATACTCAGAAGTTCCCTTTAGGGCGCCACTATCTCCCACTTCACCAGAAACTAAATTTGCACTGAATGCTCAAGGGTTAGTCAATCCAAGTATCGAAGGTACATTAAATTCTGACGGAATAATGATTTATTTGGGTACTACCCCAGTACCCGCACGAAAACGCCCATTCGAACAAAGTTTAAAACAAAAAGAGGAATCAAAAAATGACCTTAAACTTAATAAACCAAGGTTGCGTCCTTACAGTATGGTTGAGTTGCAAGAGCGAATAAAGTTAGGTCAATTGCCTGATCTAAAATCAATCACACAGATACCCGGGAAACGGACAGGCTTACTCGAGCAGAAAATCTTGGATGTGATAAAAGACAATGTTAATAAAGCCTCCGTGGCTGTCGTGAGTCGAGCGCGCCCGAATGGGGTCTCTTCAAAAACCGTGATTAAAGCAGCTGTTGATAAAAACTCAATTGACTTAAAGCAAATAACTTTAATAGGAACATCGGGAAGAGCTAGAAAGGTAAAGGCACTAATTAGATTTCCAAATGGAACAATAGAGACAATTAGATTAGGTGACTACCTTGATGAAGGCCGCGTCCTCTCTATAAACAGCAAAGAGCTTCGATATAAAAAGAATGGTAAAACAATTGCTCTGAAGATTCCAAAAAGTTGAGTTATATCAATATCCCCATGAATTTTCATTATACTCCTTCCTCAAATTTTATTTTCAAAAACTAATTGTTCTTATAATGAGTTAGGCTTTAGTTTTTCATTTCGTTATTTTTTACATTAGGGTACGTTGTATAAATGTATAGTAAAACAAAAATAATTTTAGGAAAAACTCTCAGCTTTAAACAGAACCCTATGGTAGATGGTTTAGAGGGTTCATATTCATTCCTAGATACCGGCGCTGTCTTTATAAAAAATGGCGTCATTGAAAAGGTTATAGATACACAAGGCTTAAATTTACCAGCTGACGCAGAAATCATTGATCGCAAAGAGAACTTAATATTAGCAGGCTTTGTTGATGCACATCTACATTTTCCACAAACGGCAATTATTAATAGCTGGGGTCGTCGATTAATTGATTGGCTTAATGAATATACATTTCCAGAAGAAGGAAAGTTCCATAATATTGGATATGCATTGGAAATTGCTTCAAGATATTTTGATATTTGTCTTTCTCATGGAGTCACAACATCCGTAAGTTACGGAACTATACACCCCGAGAGTGTGGACGCTTTCTTTACTGAAGCGAAAGCCCGAGGTCTGCGTGCTTTAACTGGAAAAACTTGTATGGATAGAAATGCCCCTAGCTATTTACGCGATTCAGCTCAAGCTTCCTATGATCAAAGTAAAACATTAATAGAGAAATGGCACGGGGTTAACAGGCTTGGTTACGTGATCACTCCACGTTTTTCTCCCACCTCAACTCCAGAACAATTGAACGCACTTGGTTCATTATGGAAAGAGTATCCAGACTGTCTTATGCAAACCCACATTGGAGAGCAGCCTGAAGAAGTAAATTGGGTAAAAGAGCTTTTTCCAACATCAAAGGATTATTTAGATACTTATGAAGAAAGTGGGCTTTTAGGACCGAGAAGTGTCTTTGGGCATGGCATTTATCTAACTGATAGAGAGAAAAGTAGAATAAAAGAGGTTAATGCATCCATAATTCACTGCCCTACATCAAATACATTTATTGGGTCCGGCCTATTTGATATGAAAGGGTTAGCACGTGCAGGACAAAAAATTGGGTTAGCAACAGATATTGGTGGAGGCTCATCTTTCTCAATGTTAAAAGTTATGGCCACTGCCTATGAAATAGCTCAATTGAGAGGTCACGCTCTTCATCCAGCCGACCTTTTATGGCTTTCAACTAGGGGCTCAGCAGAGTCGATACATCTGGATAAAAAAATTGGCAATTTAGCTCCTGGAATGGAGGCAGATATTTTAGTCTTAGACCTCTACTCCACTACCGCTATCTCACAACGCGCAAAACAGTCTAAGAATATTTGGGAACTCGTATTTCCAACAATTATGATGGGTGACGATCGCGCAATTAAAGATGTTTTTATTAAAGGTGAAAAATGGTTACCTAAAGTAAAGTAGTTTTGGGGATATTTCTAATTCCGTAAAGATTGAGGCCTGAAAACCTTACAATAGCTCACGTAATTAATTTTAGAATATTCAACGCTTTGCTGTGAAGCTGTGAATTACACGTAGCTAAAACTCTGCCACCTTCTTCAGCTGGTCCACCGATCCAATTAGTTACGTTACCTCCCGCTGCTTTGATTACTGCAATCGGTGCTTGAACATCATAAGCCTTTAATCCCGCCTCAACAATGACATCAATATGTCCCAATGCCAAAAGACCGTAAGCGTAACAGTCTAGACCGTAACGAGTTAACTTACAGTGTTTTGCAACCTGCTTGAAGCCCTCCAATTCTGTTTTAGAACCTATTTCGGGATAGGTAGAAAACAAAACTGCCTTTCTTAACTCTTTAACTTTTGATACGCCAAGGTTTTTCTCTCCAAATGGACCGCTAAAAAGTTTTTCATCAAAGCCACCAGAAAATCTCTCGTTAATATAAGGCTGGTCTATAATCCCAAATATTGAAGTACCTTTATGATTTAAAGCTATTAAAGTACCCCATGTAGGGGTTCCAGAAATATAACCGCGGGTACCATCAATCGGATCTAAAACCCAAGTAAACCCTGTTGATCCAATTTTTGGAGGATATTCCTCCCCTAAAATTCCATCGTTTGGACGATTTAATTCAATAAGTTCTCGCATAGCTTTTTCTGCTCTCCGATCAGCTATTGTCACTGGATCGAACAAAATATCCTCTTTTGACTCCACAGTTAAAGAACTTATACGAAAATATTTTAACGTCTCAACTCTAGCTACATCCGCCACTGCATGGGCAAGTTTTATCAATTGATCTTTTTCTAATTTATTCATAACTAACCTTAAATTAAGTGAATAATTATCACGTAGCACTAATCCTTAAGTTTGAATATTTTAAATTTGCTCTTTGTATTTAAAAATATACAAACTCATATAAGAAAGTAGTTAAAAAGGAGTCAATTTTGTTATGAAAGCAATGCAAGTTAAACACTTTGGTGACCCTCCAGCTTTAGTAGATATTCCCAAACCTAAGCCGGGACCAGGGCAAGTTTTAATAAAAATTTTTTCTTGTGGTCTAAACTTTGCTGATCTTTTAATGTTAAAAGGTACCTATCAAGAACTACCCCCTCTTCCATTCACCTTGGGAATGGAAGTTGCAGGCGAAGTTGTTGAGCTTGGGCCAAATGTAAACTATCCAGCTATTGGATCACGAATTGCAGTTTTTGGTGGAAATGGTGGGTTAGCAGAATTTGGTGTATTCTCAGCCGATCTGTGTATCAATATACCTGAGAGCATGACCTTTGACGTGGCCTCAGCGTTTCAGGTGGCTTACTCTACAAGTCACGTAGCCTTGGATTACCGGGCAAAACTTCAACCTAACGAAAACCTTTTAGTCTTAGGTGCCGCAGGTGGGGTTGGTTTGACAGCCGTAGAAATAGGTAAAGTCCTGGGAGCTAATGTAATAGCAGCGGCAAGAGGCCCAGAAAAGCTAGCGATCGCAAAAAAAGCTGGAGCCACTCACCTAATTGATACAAACAAAGATGACCTCCGAAAAATAGTAAAAGAACTAGGTGGGGCAGATGTTGTTTACGATCCTGTTGGTGGAGAGCAATTTAAATCAGCTCTCAGAGCCAGCAACCCAGAAGCAAGGTTATTGACGATTGGATTTGCAAGTGGAGACATTCCACAAATTCCAGCAAATCATCTACTCGTAAAAAATATAAATATAATTGGTTTTTATTGGGGCGGTTATCAAAAATTTAAACCATCTGTGATTTCGAATAGTTTGATCAAGTTATTTGAATTATATGTGGACGGAAAAATTCAACCCCACATCAGTGATACTGTAGAACTAGAGAATACTGAAAGCGGCTTAAACTTACTTAGATCGCGAGCATCCACTGGCAAGGTGACTGTAAGAACGAATAGGGCACAAAAGTAATTTGACAAGTATTTGATCAAAATTTTAAAGTTAATTTAAATTTCTGTTATACTTGAATTTTTGTGAAGAATTGATCATATAGGGAGTAGGTGTAAGTGTTACACAAGTAATAATTTATTTTAATGGAGAAAAAAATGGCTGAATTTGACACAATCCGTACAGCTGGAGCCAGCTCAAGACCTTTAGCAATCGACGAAGGTCTAAAAAAACATATGAGTAAAACCTATAGTTTAATGGCTATAGCTATGCTTATCACTGGAGCAGTCGCCTATGTAGTAGGGAATAATAATGCAATGCTTTCCGTAATTTTTGGATCGCCTCTTAAATGGGTAGTTATGTTCGCACCACTAGCAGTAGTGTTTGGTTTAAGTGCAACAATTAATAAATTATCTGCAGGAGCGGCTCAACTTTTATTTTGGGCTTTTTCAGCTCTCGTAGGGTTATCAATAAGTTATATTTTTGCAGTATATACCGGTATGTCAATCTCTCAAACTTTTCTAGTTACGGCTATTGCTTTTTCAGGTTTAAGTATATGGGGATATACAACAAAAAAAGATATTTCTGCGTGGGGCTCATTCCTAATGATGGGTGTAATTGGTCTAATAGTGGCGTCAATAATTAATATTTTCATGGCGTCAGCAGCAATGCAATTTGCCGTTTCTTCAATAGGTGTACTAATATTTGCAGGTCTTACAGCGTACGACACCCAAAGAATTAAGAACGATTATATTCAAATGTCACGTAGCGGAAATACGGATTGGTTAGCTAAATCTGCTATTATGGGTGCTTTGAGCTTATATCTTAATTTTTTAAATATGTTTATGTTTTTACTTAGCTTTATGGGAAACCGTAATTAATAGGTAAAGTTTTCTGTTATAAATAATCATAAGTAATAAAATAAAAAACCACGCCTGGGCGTGGTTTTTTTATTTTAAATTTATCAGAATATTACTTAATCTTTCCTTCTTTATATTCAACATGCTTACGGGCAACAGGATCATATTTTCGAACTACCATTTTTTCTGTCATAGTTCTTGCATTTTTCTTTGTTACATAAAAATGCCCTGTTCCCTCCGAGGAGTTTAACCTTATTTTAATCGTGGTTGGTTTCGCCATTATAAAGCTCCCTGCATCAACATAAATAAATTCACCAGAAAGAGCCTTTTACTACCATGGAGTTTTAAGTCAACTCTAAACGATTACTAGCAGGCATCAATTATCAAAAATAATACGCGGTTGGCCTATAAGCCGGATTCTGTCCAAGACTTTAACGTCTCTGGATGACCATTCATCTAAAGATACAGTTACCTGTATCCCTTAAGCCGCCAACCCGAACCATATAGAGCTAAAGCTGCCCCGGAGTTAAACTCCACTAGGTTCCTATTTGGCGTTGCTCCCGGTGGGGCTTGCCATGCCACGTCTGTTACCAACCGTGCGGTGAGCTCTTACCTCGCCGTTTCACCCTTACCTCTAAAAAAAGGCGGTATACTCTCTGTTGCGCTTTCCCTCAGGTTTCCCTGGCCGGGCGTTACCCGGCACCGTTACTTTATGGAGTCCGGACTTTCCTCAAGTTATAAAACCTGCAGCCATCCAGCCAACCGCGAGAGACACATCTAGATATTATTTTTTTCAACGTCAACTGGGTACTTCACAGCTAGCTCGTTTGCTACAGTAGCATCTATATTATTTAAAGCTCCCAAAGCTAACGGGTTAAACCTCAATCTAAAGGATAATAATAAGTTTTCAAATGGTACCTCTACATTATAACCAAAAGCCTTCAAGTCACTTACAAACTTATCTTGATCAACTTTTAAAGTATCTTTTTTTTCAACATAAACAGCCAACCCATTTAACGAAAGTCTCTCCCAATCAAATTTTCTTCCTGGATCGATCTTTCTTCCTGGAGAGATATCAGAATGACCCAAAACTCTGTGAACAGGGATATTCCATTTTCTAAAAATCTCCTTAAGAAGAGTTTCTAAACTTCCCATCAATTTCTCACCAAACGGAGAGAACCCATCATTAGATAACTCTATTCCAATCGAGTGCGAGTTAATATCCGAAACACCCCCCCAGTGACTTAATCCAGCATGCCAAGCTCTTTTATTTTCATCAACTAAATTGAAAATACACCCGTTTTCTGAAATTAGATAATGAGAGGAGACTTGAGCTTTAGAACTACAAAGTGTGCCAAGAGCGTCAGTGGCGCTTAAAGTGGCTGTGTAGTGAATTACAACCATATCTGGCTTAGACGTACCTCGGCGCTCCGTAAAATTAGGCGAAGGACTAGAAACACGTAACACGTACTAATTCTTTTTTAAATTTCGATATACCGAGGGATCCCATCCACACGCATATCCATCTCCATCTGGGTCAACACCCCGGCTATCAATATTAGGTCCACCAGATCTAAGAAATGCATATTGGGCTAATTCCTCTGACTGATACCTTAAGCATGGTTTCGTAACATTCCCCATATTTACTGTTAGCCTATTATATCGACGCTTTCCAACCGGATGAGTAGTCTTAACTGCAAACTGGACTGGAGTGAGATACCTCATCTTTGGCCTTTCAGGAATGGCTACCGGCTTAACTAAAACATATTTTGCACTTTGTTGTTTACGGCGTTCTGCATCAGATTCTATCGTTTCTCTCTCAGAAACTGCTTCAAAATTCTGCTCATCAGAAATGGTTGGATTTCCTAAATCTACTGTTTCTTCAGTTTTAACATTTTTTTTCTTTGTATTATTAAGCGCGTTATCTAATACTTGTCGTCCCGTTTCAATTGAGCTTTCTACTACACTTGAAACTGAGTTTATTCCAGCCGCATACTGCTCTGTTGTTGCCACACAAGCTGATAAACTAAAAAGTGAAAGAATAATTATAAAAGGTCGTATCACCATTTTTGCTCCAATATACAATCTACAATTACCACCATTTTTGAGGTTTGTCGAAAAAACTAGCAGAGGACTCTAAACTATAAGCTATATTCAACATCTCCGCTTCTTCCCACGGTCTTCCTATTAACTGCAAGCCAAGGGGAAGTCCTTTTTTATCTAATCCAGTAGGAACTGAAATACCCGGCAATCCAGCAAGATTAACAGGCACTGTAAATACATCATTTAAATACATTTGAACAGGATCAACCTCTTTCATCTCTCCAAGACCAAAAGCAGACGAAGGTGTCGCCGGTGTTAGTATTGCGTCTATATTTTGCGCAAAAACATTTTCAAAATCACCTTTTATTAAAGTTCTTACTTTACGTGCTCGATTATAATACGCGTCATAGAATCCTGCTGAAAGCACGTAAGTTCCAATCATAACTCTTCTCTTAACCTCTTCACCAAAACCCTCTGCTCTCGTTTTTTCATACATTTCTGTTATGCCGTCACCTAGTGAAAGGCTTGACCTATGCCCAAAACGTACCCCATCATACCTTGCTAAATTTGAAGAGGCTTCTGCTGGAGCAACAACATAGTAAACTGGTAAAGCAAACTTGGTGTGTGGCAATGATATATCAACTATCTTAGCACCTGCGTCTTTTAACATTGCCGTGCCTTCAGTCCAAAGCTGTTCGATTTCATCTGACATACCATCCATACGGTATTCCTTTGGTACCCCAATCTTTTTCCCTCTAATATCTCCAGTTAAAAAACTTTCAAAATTTGGAACAGGGATATCAACACTTGTTGAGTCTTTAGCATCATGACCAGACATAGCTTCTAACATTATTGCTGCATCCCTAACACATTTTGTCATTGGACCAGCCTGATCCAGGGATGATGCAAAGGCAACAACACCCCATCTCGAACATCTTCCATAGGTTGGCTTTAATCCCGTTATGCCCACAAATGCTGCAGGTTGCCTAATGGAACCTCCTGTGTCCGTGCCGGTAGCGGCCAAACACAAATCCGCAGAAACTGCTGATGCTGATCCTCCTGAAGATCCCCCAGGTGATAGTTTTTTATTATTATTCGCTTCTTGCCATGGGTTTACTACATCACCGTAGGCAGAGGTCTCGTTTGATGAGCCCATTGCGAATTCATCCATATTCAGTTTTCCTAGCATTACAGCCCCAGAATCCCATAACTTTTGCGTTATTGTACTTTCATACTCAGGTTTAAAGCCTTGCAAAATGTTTGAAGCAGCCTGAGAGGCGACACCTTTCGTGCAAAATAGATCCTTTATACCAATCGGTATACCACACATAGAGGACGTATCACCCTGACTGAGAGCTTTATCTGCATCAGTCGCCTGTTTGATGGCTATCTCTGGTGTATCATGTACAAAAGCGTTTAATTCCTTCGCCTGTTGAATAGCATTTAAGCAAGAGCTTGTAAGCTCAGCTGAACTGAAAGTTTTCTTTCGAAGACCGTCTCTTGCTTTTTCAATAGTAAGTTTGGCTAACTCTGTCATTATTCTACTACCTTTGGTACAGCAAAAAATCCTTCTTTTGTATCAGGAGCATTAGCTAGCACAGAAACTTGTTGGTTCCCGTCAGTTATTTCATCTCGCCGAAGCTTTAATTCCATAGGTGTCACTGATGTCATTGGCTGAACATTGGTAACGTCAACTTCGTTAAGACGCTCCATAAACTTTAGTATACCTGACAACTCTTTTGCGACCTTGGACAATTCACTCTCAGGCACAGCTATTCTCGCCAGTTTTGCTACTTTACGAGCGGTATCGACATCAATTGCCATTTTAAGCCTCCATGTTTACTTTCGTATCGTTTAACTATCCCGTTACCTGCATACAAGTTAAAGAATATAAATTATTTATATCAACTATAAAATAAATTTTATAAGTGCTCATCTTAACGTTTTAAAGAACTCTTTTAAAATATCTTCACATTCCGTGCTATTTATTAAATCATAAACTTCAGGTTTATGGTGGCACTGTGCTTGCTCAAACACGCGAGCTCCGTGCACAACTCCTCCAGATTTCATGTCTGAGGCCCCAAAATATAATCTTCTTATTCTTGAATTAGAAATAATCCCAGCACACATTACACAGGGCTCTAACGTTACATACATATCATACCCAGCCAATCGCTCCGAACCCAACTTTTTACACGCAAACCTAATTGCTAACAGTTCTGCGTGAGCTGATGGATCAGAAAGCTCCCTAGTCCGATTTCCAGCTTGCGAAACAATTACACCAGCAGGGGATATGACAACTGCTCCAACGGGGACTTCTCCTCGATCACCAGCTGCTTTCGCTTCATTTAAAGCTGTTTGCATATAGTTATTAAATTTCATATCTCCTCACTCTATCAAGTAGTGTACTGACCAATCCCTTATAAAGCTTTCTTGTTAACCTAAAAGGCACCTAGATGACATCTAAAGTAAACCCAGGCGACCGAATAGCAAAAATACTTTCTAGAAAAGGAATAGCTTCAAGACGTGGGGCTGAAAAATTAATACTGGAAGGTCGTGTAAAAGTTAATGGTATTATAATTGATAGCCCAGCTTTAAACTTAACTGACAAAGATATGATCATGGTTGATGGAAATCTTGTAGGTGAACAAGAGCCTACTCGGATATGGAGGTATCATAAGCCTTTAAATTTAATCACCTCAACAAAAGATGACAAAGGCCGCACCACCGTCTTCGAGTCTCTACCTAAGTCAATGCCCAAAGTTATGAGTGTTGGGCGCCTAGATATTAACTCAGAAGGGTTACTACTCCTAACAAATGATGGGGCTCTAAAACGAATTCTAGAACTACCCTCCACTGGTTGGATAAGAAAATACCGAGTTAGAGTGCAAGGCCGCCCCACTGAAAATACATTCAAAAGGTTAAGAACTGGTATGAAAGTGGGGGCTGATATTTTTAGACCTATGGAAGTAATTATTGATAGGCAACAGGGTGCTAATGCTTGGTTAACTATTGGTCTAAGAGAGGGGAAAAATAGGGAAATAAGAAGAGCATTGGAAGAAATTGGCCTTAGAGTAAGTCGGTTAATCCGGATAAGCTACGGACCTTTCCAGTTGCTTGAATTAAGGCCAGGAGAAGTAGATGAAGTTAAAAAACGTGTTATGCGAGATCAATTAGGAGAATTATTACCAGAATTAACTCCTAAGTAACTAATAAATTAAAAAATTAGAACTCCACATTAATTACTAGACCTCTCTCAACAGCTTCTGTTACCACCCGACCAGCCACAGCTAAGTCTTGCAGGCCGACGCCAGTACCATCAAACATGGTAATCTCTTTCTCAGACTTCCTTCCAGGATGAGTTCCATTTATCACAGAACCAATCTCAATAATGTTTTCCTTAGATATCAGTCCTGAATTAAATGCATGCTGCGCTTCTCCAATTGTTATTGACTGCTCCATTTCATCAGTAAATAGCGATGCTGGAGCCACAAGATCGCTACCCACCTCTTGCTTTCCTTTTGTATCAGTACCCATGCAAGCAATGTGGGTTCCAGGCTTTACTTGACATGATTTTAGTATCGCTGAGAAACTTGAAGTGATAGTTATAATAACATCACTTTCTGCCCCCAACCGCTCTAAACTTACTGTTTCATAGAGAATTCCTAGCTCTTCAGCCGTTTGCTCTAGTCGAGAGATCATTTCTGGGTGGTGGTTCCAACCTAATATTTTCTCAAAGCCTCTTTGCCGAGCCGCTGCCTGCATTTGAAAGGCTGATTGGTACCCTGCTCCAATCATTCCTAAAACTTTTGAATCTTGTCTAGCTAAATGATTTATAGAAATTGATGATGCCGCAGCAGTCCTAAAAGCCGTTAACAAATTTCCACCTACGATTGCGGAAATTTTACCCGTATTTGCATCAAAAAGGAATATTGTAGATTGGTGATTTGGTATACCCATACTCTCGTTTTCAGGCCAATATCCACCGGCTTTAAGCCCTAGAGATAAACCCTCCTTATCAAAACCAGACTTAAACCCGAACAAGGCATTCGAGTATCCTATTGATTCTCTTATCACTGGAAAATTATACGCCTTTTTTTTTGCCATTGCAGAAAAGACATCTTCAACTGCAGAGTAACTGGTTTTCAATGATATTAATTCTGAAATTAACTTTTCTGGTACTATATACATGTAACACTACCCCTACATTTTTATAAAAAACTTTTTAATCAGTCTCTATACGAAATACTTTAAATTTCCCAGACTCAAGTAGCTCGTCGCTTTTACTACTATGTAATAAATTGCAGACCTCTTCCGCGTCTAGCACTGAGATTTTTTGATTTGGCTTAAGCATCCCAGCCTGATCTAGCAAGCTGTTAATAGAGCTCTCTGTCTTATCTCCCCAAACCCCATCCAGAGAGCCAGGATCAAAGACAGTTTTTGTTAAAAACTTTTGAAGGCAAAGTACACTAGTGTCAGCGCTCAAATTTGGCGCAAAGAACAAAGTATTTATCAACACTATTAATATTATTTTTATAAAATTAGCCAAAAATGTGTCCGTAGGTGCGTGGAATAGATTTGTCTAGGAATACTCTGTCTGAAATAAGATCGTGATCCAACCCAAAGGCTGCCTCCAAGCACGCTGCACAAATAGATCGATAGTCAATAGTAGCATATAAGTCTCGCTTTTCATAAAGGTCTTTGTTAGACAGACCCGGCCAATTTGCAACAACACTCGAACGATTTATTAACCCCCCTGCGAGCAAACCAACTGATCCATAACCATGATCAGTTCCGGCTGATCCATTCTCTTTTACGGTTCTTCCAAACTCCGTCATTGTAAGTACAATGGTATTATTCCACTCTTCCTTTAGTTCACTCTTTAATTTCCCAAAGGTTCTGTCAACCAGCGTAAACAACTCAGGGTGATGACCTATATCTGTTCCAATTTCCGAGTGATCATCGAACTGAGGAATCTTTACAACTGCAACCCGTGGACCATCTTTTTTACGCATAGCCCGCCCAGCCTCAGCTGCCAAGCTAAGAGGATCACGGGCCTGCGAAACAAAACCCATCTTCATAGAGTTTTTAGTTAATTTTCCAATTACTTTTGCAGCGTTATTAAGATGAGTGCTCTGAATTAATCTTAAAGTTTCAGAGGAAGGTAAACGAGCGTGTTTTATACGAGCAGGGTAAAAATTGTCTAAATCATTAGCACCTCTTATTATCAAAGGGGTTTCTAATGACATTGCTTTCCCTGCTATATTTGCAATATCCATCGCCCTACCCAGCCAACCTGTTTTTATAGAAAAGGGTGCAAGCATGCCCCCCTGTAATACATTTTGACCCTCAAAATGTGATCTTCCAACGTAAGGAAAAGAAGTTGCATGAATAATAGATGCTTCATCATTTAATAGCATTGATGAAAAGTTCTTAAAATTTGGGTGTATTCCAAAGAGAGGGTTTAATTTTAAGGGATTTGATGCCACTAATGCTCTTCTTTGTTTAAATAGATTGTCATCTCCAATCGGTGGAACTGCAAGCAATCCGTCCATACCACCTTCCAACAAAACTACGACTATTCTCCCCTCAATAGCATTTTTTGTAAAACCGTGAACTGGATAACCAGATAAAAATAAACCAGCCCCTGTTCCTGAAAGAAAGTGCCTACGCGTTAACATTAAACCTCCATAAAATCGGGGCTACAAAGAGCCACTATAAATTTGTTTCTCATGTTTGATGCCTTATCAATAGCTATTTTTGTATTGTCAGAAAAGTCTAGTAGATCAGCAATTTCTTCTCCGTGTCTATCAGGTTGAAAAGAGTAGATCCTCGACGCAACTTTAATTCTACGATCAAAATGTTCTGTTGAAACCCAGTCATCTTTTCTTTCAGAATAACCATCAGGCTGCCGCGACTCCCAAAAACTATTACCGAGTTCTTCCAAAATTTTCTTTGGCTCATAATTTAGTTTACTCGGAACTGCTTTGTAAAAAGAAGCATTACCATCTTCAAAGCCAGGTAGGAAATTTGACCCAGAAAAGCGAATAGCCTGAAACATCCAGGTAGACGGCCAAAGAAACTTTCTACCTTTAGAGAGTGCTGTAACGTTAAGAACCTCTTTATTCACCTCTTTTAGGTTGCCTTTAGAATCTTTCCAAACACTATAAATAGAATCTATTTCACTTTGGTTAACTGATTCACCAATAAAGTGTATTGCTAACTTTTTTGATAGATGGCGCGCGGTAAAATCATCATTAGCTAACATATTTGTTAAATGCCTTAAGGATTTTTTACCCGAACGAAATTTTTTATCTAAAACTATCTTACGCCCTGGCTCCGCTCGATTTTTGAAATAAGGCTCATAGATGAATTTTCCTAGTGACCCAATTGCGGGATTGTCCCGTCTCTGTTCTCTGTAAAATTTACGAATAACAGAGTCAGTGTTCGCTCCCCAACCTGCTAATATCTTAGCGGAATTACGAATATCATCCTCTGTATACATTCTCTCTGGAGAAACGGAGTGTAACTCAAGCAGTTCACGGGCAAGATTATCATTTAGGCCCTGCGTTTTTCCATTTCTTCGCGCCCATCTAGCGGACTCCGACCGCTCCCCAACACTTTCAGCGTTATCCAAGTAATCCAACATCCCAACATGAGTAGTGGCTTTGTATAAAAGTTCATCAAAGGATGCGTTTAAATTTCCATAGATAACTCTATAAATAAAATCACCGATAATATAGTTCCGACGACCACCACCTCCAACAGTAAAGTGATTTGTCCAAAAATGGGTTAATCTTTGCTTAACCATATCATCGCCGTATATTGCCGAGTTCCAAAACTTATATACATCAAATAATGCTACATCAGTTTGATCTCTAAGAATTCTAACACGTTTTTTCTTTTCAGCCGATGTTAACTTCTTCGAATTTTCAATTTCTTTCTTACCTTCATTATATTCACCCGCTCGCCTCAATCTGTCTTCAAACGAAAAGTTATATTCCTGAGGCCAAATTTCTACATCTGAATACTTTTTTGCCACACCAACTGACTTAAAATTACTGGTAAGTTGACTGTTATTCCAAGACTCAACATCGGTAGGTGGAAGTTCATTTGGTCCAAAACCAAATCCAATTTTCCTAGCCCACTTATATTTATTTCCAAACATATTATTCCCTAATCTTGTAAAATTACTATACACGTACCACCACTTAATAAAACGACTAATTAATTTCTAAAAAATAAAATATAACGATTAATATTAATAAAAGTTAATATTAAGAATCTATTAAAAGTAACTATGTTTTCTTAAGGAGATGTTAGTCGATAATGGAAAAAGTTAATGAAGACCTACTAATTATTGATAAATTAGTGGAACGGGCTCGAATTGCTCAGCAAAAATATGAGGCTACTGGATCTCAAAAAAAATTTGATACTGCTTCTCAAGCAGTAGCGTGGGCTTTAATGCATCCAAGCAATAATAAGTTATTATCTGAGCTGGCAGTATCTGAAACTGGGCTAGGAAACGTTGAAGATAAAATAAAAAAAAATCACAATAAAACTCTAGGGTTAATGAGAGATCTGAAACAGCAAAAGACTTTTGGTCATTTATCTGATGAGCCGTCAAAGGGTCTATCGACATATCTCAGACCCAAGGGGGTAATTGCTACTGTTGTACCATCAACTAACCCTATAGCAACACCAACGAATAATATTATAAATTCTATAAAAACTGGTAATGCAATAATCTTAGCACCCTCCCCAAAAGGAGCTAAACCACTCTCAAAATTATTAGAAAAAGTTTATTTACAGTTTAATAAAATAGGAATTGATACTGATCTAATTCAGATGATTCCAAGTCCTTCTACAAAGATGAAAACAGAGCATTTAATGAAGCTCGCAGATCTAGTAATAGTAACGGGATCAAGAAGTAACGTACACGCAGGTTATTCTTCTGGTACACCAGCAATAGGGGTTGGAGTTGGGAACGTTGTAACTATCGTTGATGAGACAGCAGACATTAAAGATGCGAGTAAAAAAATTGCTAAATCTAAGATTTTTGACAATGCAACATCTTGTTCTTCAGAAAATTCCATTATTGCCGTTGAAGGGATCTACAATGAGCTTATAGAACGTCTTTCTAATGAGGGTGGGATGCTATTAAACGCAAAGGAAGCAGCTAACTTAGAGAGAACCCATTGGCAAAAAGGTAAGATTACATCCACTTTAATTGCAAAAGACATGCCGAGGATCCTTAAAGAGCTAAAACTAGAAAAAAGTGCTCCAAAGGGTTGTAAGTTCTTGATTGTACCTCAATCAAAAATAGGTCCAGATCACCCCTTATCAGGTGAAAAAATGTCTCGGTTTATATCAATATACAAGGTGAAGGATTTCAAAAGCGGTTTGGACAAAGCCATTGAGATCCAAAGTTATCAAGGTGCTGGTCACTCAATAGGAATACATACAAATCAAGACCGAAGAAGTCACGAAATTGCTCTTCTTGCTAAAACATGTAGGGTAATTGTTAATCAGGCGCACTGTTTTGCTACGGGTGGTTTTTTTGACAACGGTAGTCCTTTTTCACTCTCCATGGGTTGCGGCAGCTGGGGCGGAAACTCAATTGATGATAACTTAAATTGGCAGCACTTTGTAAATCGGGTCAAAATAGTCAGAATTATTCCTGAGAACAGGCCTGACTTGAGTGAAATTTTTTCTGATTATTGGAAAACGTACGGTAAATGACTTCATCAATTAAAGATTTTGTTGACTACAATGCACTTCATTACCCTGAAAAGGTTTGGATTACGTCACCGGAAACTAATACAAAAATAACATGGTCTGAACTTAAGGTCTTTGCAGTATCTATCTCACGAGAAATCTCAAAAACTGAACTTAATAAAAATAAACCAATAGCGATAGCTAGTCATAACTCGATCGGAGCATGCCTAACATTCATTGGTATTACATATGGTGGATATCTTGCTACTCCCTTAAATATAATTTCAGGAACAAAAACTTTATCGTACGTAATAGATCACTCACAAGTAAAATTAATCTTTTTGAGTCCAGACAATTACCACTTAATAAAAAATGCAGCGGAAAAATGTAATAGCAATATTAAAACTATCGAAGTAGATCCCAGTTCTGGTCCTATTTTTAAAAATCATAAAGAAGTGGCTATCAATAAAAAAGAGATAAGCTCTAATCCACAAGACCCAGCTCTACTCATGTATACCTCAGGGACAACTGGAGTTCCAAAAGGTGTTCTTCTGAGTCACGCTAATTTAATTTCTGCTGGACGCAATGTAATGATTGGTCATAATCTCACAACAAGTGATATCGCTATGTGCGTGCTACCAATATACCATATAAATGGTTTATGCGTTACAGTCCTTGGAACATTAGTTTCAGCAAGCGGTCTTGTGATGCCCTATAAATTTTCACTAACCACTTTTTGGCAACACGTCTCTAAATACAATTGCACCTGGTTTAGTGCTGTTCCAACCTTATTCTCTTATCTTTTAAATAATAAAGGTGCAGGACAAATAAAAACTGGAAAACTTCGATTTTCAAGATCTGCATCAGCGCCTTTGTCTCCTGACATCCACAGAAAATTTGAAAAGCGTTTCAATATTCCAATTATAGAAACAATGGGACTAACAGAAACTGGAGCCCAAATACTCTCTAACCCTATGCCTCCAAACATACGAAAAATCGGATCCCCAGGGCTAGCAGTTGGAAATGAGATAATGATAGCGGATGAAAATCAAAAACCTCTCCCAAATAATACTGTAGGAGAAATCTTAGTGAAAGGCGCAAACGTAATGATAGGTTATCTACATCAACCAAAAGAAACTTCAAAAGCTATTAATAGCCAAGGTTGGTTGCGAACCGGCGATTTAGGACGTCTCGACAGTGATGGATTTGTATTTATAAATGGGAGAATAAAAGAGCTAATAATTAAAGGTGGAGAGAATATCGCTCCTCGAGAGATTGATGAAGCACTATTAAGACATCCGTCTATTCTTGAAGGAGCAGCTTTTTCTGTACCATGCAAACACTACGGTCAGAAACCAGAGGCAGGAATTCGATTGAAAGATGGGAAAGAGGTCTCTTTAGGTAAGCTTTTTGAACACTGCAAAAACATACTTGGAAGTTTTAAAACTCCTTCTAAAATTCACATTTTAGAAGATTTACCAAAGGGATCCTCTGGAAAAATACAAAGGCAAAAACTATTCTCAATTATTTACCCTAACAAAAGTGATAAGTCTGATGTTTGATAAGGTAGTGAACTTATTGATTCCAGATTTTGACACTCATATTTTTTTTATAATTATAATTACTTTTTATATAGCTGGTGCAGTAAAGGGCTTCTTGGGTATTGGGCTTCCTGCGGCCGCAATGGCATTGCTAACATTATTTATTAATCCGTTAGATGCCATAGCTTTAATAATAGTACCAATTATATTTACTAACGCTCTCCAATTTCTACGCTCTGAAAATAGGAAACAAACGGTAATAGAATACAAACATTGTGCAGCAGCACTAATAGTGAGTATTTTCGTAACATCTATGTTTATTAAATCATACCCAAGCGCTCTTATAACTGTTTCTATTGGCATTGCCATGGTGGCTTTTTCTATCAACACCTTAGTGGGCGTAAAACTCCCAATTAGTCCTAGAAATGGATGGCAAATCACAATTGGGATCGCCTCTGGTATCCTTGGAGGGTTAAGTTCAATTTGGTCCCCGCCTATTGCTATGTACCTCCTTGCGAGAGAGGTTCCAAAAGAGAAATTTATAGCCGCGACGGGTTTTCTATTCTTCGTTGGAAGCTTTCCTCTTGCACTCGGATACTATCTTTCTGGCATTCTAACTATCAATATTATATTAAAGTCTTTAATTGGATTACTTGTAGTCCTTGCTGGTTTTCGCACTGGAGAAATTCTTCGTAAAAGCGTCCCTCAAGATATTTTTAAAAAGTTTGTTTTATGGGCATTTTTGATTATGGGACTCCGACTAATAGCCACTGGGGTTTTAGGGTTGGGGTAAAAGCAATAATTTTACTAAAACTTAAAACATCAAAAAACCTTATTCTTTAGACAATCTAAAATTATTCTTTGGAGAAACCAAGGCTAGACCCAAAAGCATCATTGCTAGGGATGACCATATCCAAACAGAGTTATTTTCTGCAAATAATAAAACACCCCAGAATATACCCGATAATGTTACGATGTAGCCAACTTGACTAGCAAAAAGTGGTCCTGAACGTGTTATAGTAAAAACAAATAGCGTGTAGGCCGTAGCATTTATAATTGCCAGCCCTAAGATAGTCCAGGTTAGTTGGTCAAAAGGTATTGAAATGACAAATAAGTTATTAGTAAAGTAACCGGTAATACCTAGTAGAAGTGCACCAATAAGGCTCATTCCACAGGCTAATCTGACTGGACCGATACCTTTCAAACTTCGCTTAGCAAGAATAATATTCTCCAGAGCGTAACAAACTGAGCTCAAGCACGCAACTAATATCCATATGACAGCTTTTTGATCAGGTAAGCTGGTATCTGGAACAACTAATAATATTATTGCTAAAGTTCCAAAGAGTATGCCTGTAATCCTACGGACAGATAAGTCCTCAATTTTAAGTATAGTTGCAAAAGCATATGTTAAAATAGGCACAAGAGTCACTGTGATGGCGAGTACTCCAGCTGGTATTTTTGAGGCTGCATAATAAAAACACACACTTGGAATGGCTGTCCCAAGTAAGGCGAGAATAATAAAAAGTATTAAATTACTAGAAGTTATCCACATAGGGCGCCCTCGGGCTGTAGTATAAATTAGTAAAATAAGTCCACTAATCAAACTACTCCAAAAAGCTATTCCTATTGGGGTACCCCCCAGGCTTGTTGCAATTTTTCCTAGTGAAAACGATAACCCCCAGACCGAACCCATATAAAATAGTGCTATCCAAGGCAGACTCTTTCTTAGCATTACTTCCCAAACGTAATAATCATTTAATTAATTTTAAAAACAAAATAAATTTGCTTACTTCGCT
>MDSW01175708.1_pt1 | contig 20470 bp, 19 predicted proteins | sample 811171 | NCBI WGS metagenome assembly MDSW01 (sample SAMN05326641, study PRJNA326480) | marine metagenome | isolation source: seawater | place: Atlantic Ocean: North West | collected 2012 | reverse complement strand
TGCCGGTGCCCGTGTCGTCCATGCTCGTGAGCATTGCCGAGATCGTGGTGCTGCCGGTGGTGGCCGGCATGGTCGTCAACCGGCTGATCGGCAATCGCTGGCCGAGCCGTGACGGCTGGTGCGCGCTGGGCTCGTCGGTTGCGATCGGAATCGTGATCGCCATCATCGTCGCGCTCAATGCGGCGTCCATCGCGCGGCTCGGGCTGCTGGTGCTCGGTGCGGTGGTGCTGCACAACGGGCTCGGGCTCGCGGCAGGCTATGGCCTGGGTTTCGCGGCGACGCGCGATGCCCGTACGGCCAGAACGCTGGCCATCGAAGTCGGTATGCAGAACTCGGGGTTGGCGGTGGCGCTCGCCCAGCAGTATTTCTCGGCCACCGCCGCGCTGCCGGGCGCGTTGTTTTCGGTCTGGCACAACGTCAGCGGCGCGGTTCTGGCCGCGGTCTGTGCGCGCGCCGACGCCACGGGCGAGCGGGTCGGGGCGCCGGTTCGAAGTCGAGGCTAGTCCGAGCGCTCGGCCAGCCAGTCGGCGGCGATACGCCAGGTATGGGCCGGCGCGTCGCGGCCGGCGAACACCCCGGCGTGGCCGCCCGGGGCGAGTTCGAAGCGTCGGTCGGGACTGGTCACCAGATCCATGATGCGACGCACGCTAGCGATACCCATGAGCTGGTCGGATTCACCGGCGATCGCCAGCAGCGGGCAGTCGATACTGGCGAGATCGGACTCCACCTCGCCGAGCCGTACCGTGCCGCTGGCCAGCGCGTTGTCGATCCATAGCTTGACCAGAAAGTCCTGAACCAGCGTGCCCGGGTAGTCGAGCATGTCGCCCATCCAGCGGCTCGTGGTCACGTGCGCGGCGACGAAATCCCGATCGCCCAGGCGCCGGAGCAGATCGACATACGTGGTGACGCTGCCCACCGGGTTGGTGAGTTTGAACGCGAGGCCGTTGAGCCACCCGGGTACGTGCATCAGGCGCGGATCGATCTGATGGACACGCCACGGCGTATGGCGGCGGACCAGCCGCGCCGGGCCGTTGAGGGCCCGTAGCACCCGCGCGGCGATCGTGGCGTCGTGCATGTCGACCGGGCTGGCGATGGTCACGATGTTGCGCACGCCGGCATTACGGTCGGCGCCGGTATGGATGAGCGTGAACAGACCGCCCATGCAGTAGGCAACCAGTGATACGTCCGGGCTGCCGCTGTGCTGGCGCACGGCGGTGAGGCCGTCCGGCAGCAGTCGAAGGGCATAGTCGCGCACGCCCAGATAGGCATCGTCGCGTCCGGGCTCGCCCCAGTCGAGCAGATAGACGGCGAAGCCGCGGGCGCGCAGGTAGCGGACCAGGCTACGCTGCGGGAGGAGATCGAATATGAGAGTACTCGCCGCCAGCGGCGGCACCAGAACGATCGGCGTTGCGTGCTCGTGATCGGCCACGGGCATTGTCTCGTCGCCGACTTCGATCGACGCCGTGCCCAGCGGCGGGTAGTAACGCACCGCCATCAGCCCCAGCCGATGGATGACCTCGTAAGGGGTCTGGTCGGCCTGATAGAGCGCGCTGTCGTTGAACAGCCAGTCGCGGCCGTTGGTCAGTGTGCGGCGCGCGCCATCACGCGCGCTGTCTAAGCGCCGTCGAATCCCGTTGAGCATTCCACCATTATCGCACGCGTCCGGTGGCGCGCCGGCATGGTGAAACCGGCGGGCTCAGTGCCCGCCCGCGACTTCGCCCCAGCGCTTTTCCAGGGTCGCGTCGCGGCGACAGGAGTTGCGATAGAACTTGTAGCGCAGGGAATTCTTCTTGTAGTAGTTCTGGTGGTATTCCTCGGCGGCGTAGAAGGTCGTGGCCGGTGTGATTTCGGTCACGATCGGCGAGGGCGCGTCGGGGTCGTCCTCGAGCGTCTTCTTCGAGGCCTTGGCCGTCGCTTCCTGTTCCGGCGTGACGGCAAATATCTCGCTGCGGTAGGAGTCGCCGCGATCGCAGAACTGGCCGCCGGCGTCCGTGGGGTCGACGTTGTGCCAGAACACGTCCAGCAGATGCGCGTAGGTCACGGCGTCGGGCTTGTAGACCACTTTCACCGCTTCCGCGTGGCCGCTGGTTTCGGCGGTGACGTCCTTGTAGCTCGGGTCGGCCAAATGGCCGCCGGTATAGCCGGATGTGGTCGACACCACCCCGTCGACCTGATCGAACGCTTCCTCGACACACCAGAAACAGCCACCGGCGAAGATGGCGACGGCTTCATCAGAGCCCACGTCCGGCTGGAAAGCGGCCTCGGGCGCCGGATTCCCGGCGGCGCCCGCGCCGGTCGCCATGCCGGTACACATCACGAGAGCGGCGAATAGACAGGCAGCGGTCCTTTGAAGCGAAAGCTGTGGCATGGCGGCGGTCTGGTTTGCAGGTATGACTGTCTTATACGCGACGGCGGGCGGCCGCGATGCGTCACTCGGTTTCCGGAAGGCCCGCGGCCAGTGCCGCGGCTGCGAGTGCGGGTATCGTCAGTGCCGCGACGGCGACCGCTGCGCCAAGGCTGCCGACGAGCGCGATCATGCCGCCACCGACGAGCAGGATCACGCCGATCGTCGTATTGGCGACCGCGGTGAGCTGGGCGCGGTCCTCGGCGTTGCCGAGATCGGTGAGGTAGGTCTTGCGCCCGAGACGCACTCCCGCGTGGACCCCGGCGAGCAGGAAATAGCCCACCGCGAACGGCCAGACGCCAAGGGTCTCGCCCAGGCCGAGGAGCGCGCTCGCGGCCACCAGCAGGTTGAGAACGGCCGCCAGCACGCCGGTAAGCATGAGCACCTGCCGCGACGAGCGATCGGAAAATCGCCCCCAGACCGGCGCGGCGATCAGCGAGGCCAGGCCCGACAGTGCCAGCAAAACGGCGAGATTGCCGATCGCATCGCCGCCGCTGGAGCGGGCCAGCTCGGCGTAATAAGGCGCGGCCAGGGCGGTGGCGATCAAGAGCCCGCGTACGGCGATGAAGCGGGCGAAACCGGGTTTGCTGCGAATGATGCCCAGGCTCTGCCAGGCCGTCTTGAGCGCATTCCCGCCGCCCTCGGTGGCGCCCGCGTATTCGCGCAGGCTCGAAAAGATCACCGCGGCAAACAGCCAGGCCGCGCCGGCCAACGCGAGCAACACGAGAATCGGCGTGAGTTGGGCATTGGCGGCCGGCGTGAGCCACAAGGCGAGCCCGAGCACCACCGCGACGCCGCCGGCGGCACTGGCGGCATAGCCGGACACGGTGCCGCGACGCGTCTTCGCGATCGTCTTGCCCTGTACATCCTTGTAGGAGACGGAGCACACGCCGCGGCCGAGGGAGAACAACGCCAGGAGCGCCAGCACTGCCAGCCCGGCGGCGCCGGCGTCGAGCGCGAGTGCGGCCGCGATCATGGCGACCACGCTGGCGCCCTGGATCGCCGCGCCCGCGACCCAGAACCATTTGCGTCGCGGCTTCGATCGCATCCAGCCGGCCACGGCCAGTTGCGGCAGCAGCGCCAGCGATTCGCGAATCGGCACGAGCAGGCCGGTCATCCACACCGGCGCGCCGATCGCCCCCAATAGCCAGGGCAGCACCAGCTTCGGGCTGGCGATGAGGTCGCCGGTCTTGTTCGCGAGCAGCGCGACCAGATGGATGAAGAAATTCGTGGGTTGCTCGCGGCAGGCGTCGTCGGAAATATCGCGGCAGACGCGTGCGTTCTCGTCGCCGGTCACCAGGTCGTAGAGATCGCGGATCGGGCCTTGTTCGGGCGTGGCGCGCGTGGTGGTCTCGTTCAAGTTGCTCGTGCCTCGTGCGTGTACGAATCAGCCGGCGTTTTCGACATGCCGGCACCAGTCGCCGTGTTCGATGACCGGCCAGGCCGGATCGCGTGCCGCGATCCATAGATAGATCCATGCCTGTCCGTGATCGGTATCGATCTGGCGTCGCGTGTAGTGAATCGGGTAGCCCTCGAGCCGGTCGAGTGCCGCAAAGCTGTCCTCGTCCACCTCGAATACGTCGCCGACCAGTGCCGTTTCGCCCGCGTCGAGCGCGGCCGGATAGGGGCCGGTGTCGAGCAGCGTGAAACAGGCCGGCGTCGTATACGCGCCAGCGTGCGTGGCGGTTGCCATGTAGTGATGGTTGCGCTGGCCAGGGCGCAGCGTGCCGTAGACGAAAACGCGTCTCATGGAGTCGTTCGATTCGGGGTCATGCAGGTATGCTAGCCGACATGAAAAAGCTGACAACTGGCGCAACGTGAGCGGCGCGGTCGCCGTGCGGGACGCCGCGACCACGGTGTTGTTGCGTGACGCCGACCCGGGCGGGACGGACGGCCTGGAAGTGCTGTTGCTGCGGCGCCATGGCAGTCATGTGTTCGGCGCCAATGCCTACGTCTTTCCGGGGGGCGCGATCGACGCGGCCGACAGCGATCCGGCGCTGGCGGCGCGCTGTATCAGCGGCGCCGAGCAGGCCACCACCGAGGGCGGGGCCGTTGGCCTGGCCGCCGCGATGGCGGCGATCCGCGAATGCTTCGAAGAGGCCGGGTTGCTGGTGGGTTGTGCGGCGCGCGGCAACGAAGGTCAACGCGACGCGCTGCGCGCGGCGCTCAACGACCAGAGTCGCGTGTGGCGCGATGTCGCCGACGTGCTGGATTTGCGGTTCACCCTGGATGACCTGCGTTATTTCGCGCACTGGACTACCCCGGCCGGTGCCCCCAAACGCTATTCCACACGCTTTTTCGCGGCCGCCGCGCCCGACGGCGAAGCCCGCTGCGATGGCCACGAAACCACGCATGTCTGGTGGGCGCCGCCCGCCGAGGCCGTGGCCGCGCATGACCGCGGCGAGATCACGTTGATGACGCCGACGCGCGCCACCCTGGAGACGCTGCGCGCATACGGCAATACAGCCGATGCGCTGGCCGGGCTGGTGGAAACCGCGGCGGTACTGCGGGCATGAGCGCCGTGCGCCGCGGTGCCGAAACCATCGCCCCCGGCGTGGTCCGGCTGATCGCCCCCAATCCCGGCCCGATGACCGGGCCCGGCACGAACAGTTATGTGGTCGGCACGGGCCCCTGCGCGATCATCGACCCCGGGGTGAACGACGACGACCATCTCGACGCGCTCGTTGCCGCGGCGCCCGGTGAAATCGTTGCCGTGCTCGTGACCCATGCGCACCCCGACCATACGGGTGGGGCGCGCCGGCTGGCCGAGCGGCTGGACGTGGCCGTGCATGCGCATGCGACGCCGCTGCGGGGCGTGCGCGACAAGGCGTTCCACGCCGATCGTTTTATGGCCGACGGCGATCGTGTGGCGCTGGGCGATATCACCCTGGAAGCCATCCATACACCCGGCCATGCGGCCGATCATCTGTGTTTTCTCTGGCGCGAGACCGGGCTGCTGTTTGCGGGCGACACGGTCATGGCCGATGTCACCGTGGTGATCCTGCCGCCCGACGGCGGCATGACTGCCTATCTCGAGAGTCTGACCCGTCTTCGCGCGTTGCCGATCAAACAGATCGCACCGGGCCATGGCCGAATGCTCGACGACGCGCTCGTCGTGCTTGCCCAGATTGTCGAACACCGGCTTGCACGCGAGGCCCAGGTGCGCGAAGCGCTGGCCGACAGTGACGATGCGACAACGGCAGACGCCATCGCCGCGCGGCTGTATCCCGACCTGGATCCGCGCCTGCGCGGCATGGCCGCCGCGCAGGTCGAATCCCATCTGCTGCGCCTGGCCGAACTCGGCCAGGCGCAGGCCACGGGCGACGGCTGGGCCCCGGACTAGTCGTCGGGCTGGTCGCTGGGCCCGGCGGTGCCGGTTTCGCCACCGGCGAGCTTGTCGGCGAGAAACGTCTGGGTGTGCGCCCAGGCGCGCTTGGCCGCGACGGCGTTGTACGACACGCCGTCGATGCCGTAATCGTCGGCGGCGGGGTTGGTGAAGGCATGCTCGGCGTCGCCGTACATCGTCAGATGCCAGTCGACGTTTTCGCGGGCGTCGAGGGTTTTGGCGAGCTGGGTCACGTCGCTCATCTTGACCATCGGGTCGGCCGCGCCATGCAGCACGAGAATCGCGGCGTTTACGTCATCCGAGGTGGCCGGCGGCGGCAGATGGCCGTGCAGGCTGACCACGGCGTCCACCGGCGCGCCGGAATACGCCAGTTCCAGGGCGCTGGTGCCGCCGAAACAGAAACCGATCGCACCCAGATGCGCGTCGTCGACCCGCGGCGCCTCCGCCAGCTGTGACAGTGCCGCCTGTCCGAGCCCGCGCAGATTCGCCTTGGCGGCGGTCGACCAGCTCTTGGCTTCCTGAGGGCTTTGCGTGGTCTTGCCCTCGCCGTACATGTCGGCGGCAAAGGCCACGTAACCGGCGGCGGCAAGCTCGCGGGCACGCTGCTTGGCGTAGTCGTTGAGGCCCCACCATTCCGGGATCACGAGCACGCCCGGACGCGCGGTATCGTCGCTGTCGTCGTAGGCGAGATAGCCGACGTGCGTCGTGCTGCCGACATCGTATTCGATGCTTTGTGTCTGTACCGCAGCCGCGGCCGGCAGAGCGAGCAGGCCGAGCATGAGTCCGGCAATCTGGTGTTTCATGACGCGTATCCGAAAAATGGGCGATGTCGGGCAAGCCTAGCGCAGCTTGGCCGACGCCTTCATGAATGGGGCTCAGCCGTCGAGCGGTATCCCGGCGCGCTCGATCAGGGCCGCACAGTCGAGTTCCGCCGCGACGGTGCCATACGCCATGCCGCGATCGCCGCCCAGGCGGGCTTCGCAGAATGCCTTGCCCACCCAGGCGGATTCGCCGGTGAGCAGAATACTGGCCTGAAGTGCGCGCGCGACGCCTTCCGCGACCCGCCGCGCCTGGGCAGGCTGATCGGCTACGGTGGCCAGCGTTTTTTCGAGGGCGTTGCAGTGGGCGTCGTAGGCCGGATGCAGCCCGGAGGCCCGGCCGAGTTCCGCGCGCAGGGCGTCCACGGCGGCCGGGCTTCGGGCCATTGCCCGCAGCATGTCGAGACACTGGACATTGCCCGAGCCTTCCCAGATCGAGTTCAAGGGCGACTGGCGGAACAGGCGCGGCAGAATCGACTCCTCGACATAGCCCGCGCCGCCGAGACATTCCTGGGCCTCGTTCACCAGCGGCGGGGCCGCCTTGCAGATCAGATACTTGCCCACGGGCGTGGCGATACGCGCGAGCAGCTGCTCGTGGTCGTCGTCCGACTCGAATGCGCGCGCAAGGCGCATCGAAAGCGCCATGGCGGCTTCGGATTCGAGCGCCATGTCGGCAAGCACCTGCTGCATGAGGGGCTGGTCGACCAGGCGCGCACCGAAGGCCTCGCGATAACGACAGTGATGAATCGCCTGCACCAGCGCCTGGCGCATCAGACCGGCCGAGCCGAGCATGCAGTCGAGACGCGTCTGCGAAACCATCTCGATGATCGTCGGCACGCCGCGCCCGGCGTAGCCGACCCGGTACGCCTCGGCGTCGAAGAATTCGACCTCCGACGATGCATTGGAATGGTCGCCGAGCTTGTGCTTAAGACGCTGGATCTCGATTGCATTGCGCTGGCCGTCGCGCGTCCAGCGCGGCAGCAAAAAGCAGGACAGGCCCGCGTCTTCCTGGGCGAGCACCAGAAATGCATCGCACATGGGCGCCGAGAAGAACCATTTGTGGCCGGTCAGCGTGTAGCCGCCGTCGCCGCGCGGCGTGGCCCGCGTGGTATTCGCGCGCACGTCCGAGCCGCCCTGTTTCTCGGTCATGCCCATGCCGATGGTCAGGCCGGTCTTTTCGGCGTGCGGCGTGAAGCTCGGGTCGTAACTGTTGGCCAGAATGCCGGGCAGCCAGGCTTCGGCGAGCTCCGGTGCGTGACGCAGGGCGGGCACGGCGGCATGCGTCATGGTGATCGGGCACATCGTGCCGGCTTCCATCTGGTTGTGCATGTAGACCAGACCGGAGCGCACCACCTGGGCACCTTCGCGCTGGGCCGTCCAGGTCAGCCCGTGCAGGCCGTGTTCCTTGGCCAGAGCCATGCTGCGGTGATAGGCCGGATGAAAACGCACCTCGTCGATACGATGCCCGTAGCGATCGTGGGTCTTGAGTTCGGGCGGGTTCTCGTTGGCTTCGAATCCGATCTCGATCAGCTCGGTGCCGGCGATCGCGCCATAGGTGCGCAGCCGGTCCTGGCCCCATTCGCCGCCTTCACGATGGATGGCCTCGACCAGCGCGGTATCCGCGGTGAAGGCGTTGTAGTCCACCAGCGGCGGCGGCTGATTGGTTACATCGTGGGTACGCAGATTATGGCGGGGGCGCAGCGGGATATCGGTCATGATGTCGGGCAGTTGCAAACCGAACTGCCGATTGTGCCTCATCCCCGCCAGGCCGGCCGATAAGCGCGATTATCCTCGCGTGCCGGCGAGCGCGCATAAAAAAGGCCGACCCTCGGGTCGGCCCCCGTGGCACGGGGCATACCCCCGAAACCACCCGATACCGGTTGGGCGAAGATCAGCCGTGGCTGCCCTTGAGCGATGCCTCGGTCACCTTCTCCTTGTTCTTCCAGTTCTCGCGAATCTGCTCGAGATCTTCAGGCGGCAGCGAAATCAGGCCGAGCTTCTTGAGCGCGCCGCGATCGCTGGCCATCTGATCGGACAGGAACAGCGTGACGTATTCGTTCATGCCGCCGATCTTGTCGACATGCGCGTTCTTGGTATAGAAGAACAGCGAGCGCGAGATCGGGTACTCGCCCGAGGAAATCAGTGCCCGCTTGGGTTCGACGCCGTCGATCTTCGCGGCCTGGATCTTGTCGCGGTTTTCCTCGAGGAAGGAGTAGCCGAAGATGCCGATCGCGTTGGCGTTCTGGGCAAGCTTCTGCACGATGAGGTTGTCGTTCTCGCCCGAGGGCACGAACTTGCCGTCCTGACGGATAGCCGGCTTCTCGCCGTTGTAGCCGTCGATGTTCTCGGCGCCGTGCTCGATCACCAGCTCCTCGAACGCGTCACGGGTGCCCGACGAGGTGGGCGGGCCGTATACGAGAATCTCGGTGTCCGGCAGCGAGGCGTCGATATCGCTCCACTTGGTATAGGGGTTGTCGACGAGCTGGCCGTTCTGCGGCACCTGGGCCGCCACTGCCTTGGTCAGCTGTTCGCGCGACAGGTCCAGGGCCGGCTCGCCGGCCTTGCGGCCCACCACGATGCCGTCATAACCGACCATGATCTGGGTCACGTCGTCGACACCGTTGTCCTGGCACATCTTGAGTTCGGATGCCTTCATCGGGCGCGATGCGTTGGTCATGTCCGGGGTGTCCTCGGCCACGCCGCTGCAGAACAGCTTGAAGCCGCCGCCCGAGCCGGTGGATTCGACCACCGGAGTGCGGAAATCCGTGGTTGCGCCCATTTCCTCGGCCACATACGAGGAAAACGGGTAGACCGTGGACGAACCCACGATACGCAGCTGCGAACGGCTGTACTGTTCGCCCGACTGCGCCTGGCTGTCGGTGCCGCTGCTGGCGGTTTCGCTCTGGCCGGCGTCCTGGCCCTGGCCGCATGCGGCCATCAGGGTGGTCGCCGCGGCGAGCGCCAGCAGTGATTTCGATCGTTTGTTCAACAGCGTCGTCAGCATGGAAGATCCTTTGCGGTATTGCGGCCTCGCGGCGCGATTGAGCGCAAGGCTGTCAGCTCAAGATGACAGTTTTATGACGTCGCGGTGCGGCCTGTCGAGCCGCGCGCGTCGGCGGGTAGCCGGGTCACCGGCGCGAAGTCGCCGATGAACGAGATTTCCGGCGTGAGCCAGTAGCCGGTCGCGGCCTGCACGGTACGCTGGGCATGCATGATGAGCGCGCAGACATCGGCGGCGCGTGCATTGCCGTGATTGACGATGATGTTGGCGTGGCGCGGCGAGATCTGTGCATCGCCGCAGGACAGCCCCTTGAGTCCGCATTCGTCGATCAGCCGCCCGGCGCCGATGCCCTCGATCTTGCGGAAGATGGAGCCGGCCGATGGCTCGCTGTCCAGCGGCGGGTGCCGCTCGGCGCGCCAGCGCAGGTTCTCGTCCATGATCCGGGTCAGCGTTTCGGCCGGGGCGGGCTCCAGTTCGAAGGTCGCCGAGAGCACGATATCGTCGCGCGAGTGCAGCACCGACTGGTCGTAGCCGAACTCGAAATAATCCACGTCGACACGCTTGCGTTCGTTGTCGGCGGTAAGCAGTTCGGCGGATTCCAGCACCTCGCCGATGAACATGGTGCGTTCGCGTTCCGGCGCCGGCGACAGGAAATGCAGGTTCTGCCACAGCGCGCCGCCCACCGTCGACGGAATGCCCACGTAGTGTTCCAGCCCGGACAGGCCATGGTCGACCGCGGCATCGATGAGGTCGGGATAGACCAGCGCGCCGCTGGCCGCCGTCACGCAGGTGCCGTGGATGTCGATAGCCTGGGCGTGATTGGCGATGACCAGCCCCGCGTAGCCGCGGTCGCCGATCAGGATGTTGGCGCCGCGGCCCAGCAGGAAATAGTCGACATCCAGATCGCGGGCCACGCGTACCGCGGTGGCCAGGGCTTCGGGCGTACGGGCCTCGACATAGAAGGCTGCGGGTCCGCCGATCTGGAAGCTGGTGCGAGCGGCCAGGGGCACATCGCGTTGCAGGGCGCGGCCCAGGCGCCGGGCCAGACCGCGCTGCTGCGCGGGTGTGGGAGTGCGGGGTTTTCGCATGAGGGGCGCTGAAACCGGGTAACGGCCCCAGATAGTCGGCGCGCAACCGAGCAAATACAAGGCCCGGCGCCGCGCGGCGGGCACGGATGTCGGCAGGCGCCGGGTTTCGCGTAAGCTGACACGAAACCGGGTTTATCAGAGGTTGCCTTGTCACAGTCGCAGCGCATCGTCGTATTCGATCTCGACGTCACGCTCACCCGCTACGACACGTTTCTGCCCTTCGTGATCGGCTATCTGCGCTATCAGCGCAAGCGCCGCAGCCTGTCGCTCTGGCGCCTGGCCACGCTGCTGAAATTCTGGCGCTGGGGAAACCGTACCTGGGTCAAGACCCAGGTGCTGCGGGCGTTCATTGGCGGCCAGCCGCGCGAGCGCGTCGAGGCCTGGGCCGATCGCTTCGTCGAGGAACTGCTCCAGGACGCCATGCGCGACCAGGGACTCGACCAGCTGCGACGGCATCAGCAGGAGGGCGCGCGCGTGGTGCTCGCCTCGGCCAGTTTCGATATTTATGTCGCCCGGTTGGCGAAACGTCTTGATATCGAGGAAGTGCTCGCCACCCGTGCCGCCTGGAACGCCCGCGGCCGCCTGGTGGGCATGGACGGCGAGAATTGTCGCGACGACGAGAAGCTGCGCCGCGTCAAGGCCATGGACGACATGCCGGCAGACGGGCGCGGCGTAACGGCCTATTCCGACTCGCACGCCGATCTGCCACTGCTGTCCTGGGCGGAGAACGGCGTTGCGGTCTGCCCGTCGAAGCGACTGTTTCACCAGGTCGGCGGGCTGGGCCTCGAAGTCGCGCGCTGGTGACTGTTTCCGAGGTCTTTCTCGTGCTCGCCGTGGGGTTGGCGAGCCTGGCTCAAATCCTGCTCAAGCACGGCATGAATCGTGCGGCGGACGCGGACGCCGGGCATATCTGGCTGCGGCCGTTGCGCCAGCCTTTGGTGCTGGCCGGCATGAGCACCCAGGTGCTGCTGACCTGTCTATGGCTGGTCGTGCTGTCGCATATCGACGTCAGCCTGGCGTTTCCGGTGCTCGCGCTCAGTTATGTCGTGGTGGTGGCCTACTCGGCACTCTCGATGGACGAAGTCGTGGGCAAGCGCCGGTGGTGCGGGGTCGTGCTCATTGTGCTGGGTGTAGGCGTGCTGGCTTATGCGGCTTGAGACGCGTTCACTGAACAGCGCCGGTTTGCTAGTGCTGTCCGTGTCGCTCATGGCGGCCGGCCAGCTGTGCATGCGCCGGGGCATGCTGGCTTTCGGCCCGATCGAGTCGGCCGCGGCGTTCGGCAACCTGGTCTGGGGCGGCATCATCTCGCCGGGGACCATTCCTTTCGTCTGGCTGGGGATGAGCGTCTACGCGCTGGCCATCATGGTCTGGCTGCAGGTGCTCTCGCGCATGGACTTGAGCATCGCCTTTCCGATGATGAGCCTGAGCTATGTGCTGGTCTATCTCGGCGCGGCCCTGTGGCCGGCGCTCGACGAAGCGATTACCGTCGGCCGCCTGGCCGGCACCGGCTTGATCATGTGCGGGGTGGCACTGGTGGCGGGTTCGCGGCGTTGACTCAGCCGCCGTCTTCGGCTTCAAACCCGCAATCGGACGGCGAGGCGCAGAACAGCGCGGGCTGGCTGGGAGTCAGGCCGGCCAGGGTAATGGTCGGCGATGCGAGACTGATGCCGAGACTATCGAGTAATGGGTCGAGCACGGGTCCGAGCGTGTTCACCGCCACGACCTGAAGTACGCCACCCACGCCATCAAGCGCGGCCTGTAAGATCGGCCGTGTCAGTCCGGTGAGCAAATCGCCGAGGCCTTCGAATATGCCCCCGAGAAGGCCGCCGCCTCCGCCCGTATTCAGCAGCTCGTAATCGAAATTGATATCGCCGAGCAATGCGGCGAGATCGTTCGTACGAACGGATTGATTGCCTTCGAAGGTTCGAGGTCGCAGCGGAAGCTCGTCTATGTTGTCGAAGACCGCTTCGTAGCGGTCGTCACCGAGCACCGTGGACACGGCATTGCCGTCGTTGAATAGTTCAGCCACGGTGGTGCCAAGCACGGTCACGTCCGCACGCGCGCCGGTATTGATTGAACCGTCCGAGTTCACGCTGCCGATGGCAGCCGCCGCAGTCGCTGTATCGGCAGACACAGTGACGGTATAGAAGCGGTCGTCGGGCGTCGGACAATCGATACGCTCGAGGCGCGCTTCGCCCTGGGCAAGCTTTATGGCGATCGGTACGTTCACATTGGCAACTGAGCCCAGTCCGAGAAGGTCAAGCTCGAGTCCGATCGTGACCTCCAACGACGCCTGGGATGAGCGCACCGCGGTGTAGTAATTCTGGTCGTCGTAGGTGCCTGCCGGGCCGATCTCTGTGCTGGCAGGCTCGAGTAGGCGCAGCCCCACGGTGAGGCCAGGGAGATCGAGATTTAGGGGTATCGCTTCCTCCCTATCGGCGGCGACCAACTGTGCGGCCGAATTGACAATGTTGCCGAGGGCGATCGATGCATCGGTGCCGACCGGGCCGGCCAGGCTAAGAATTTCGGACAACGGCTGACCGCCCAGAGCACTGCGTACGTCACCGATCACGCCACGGGCCAGCGCGTTGACCCCGTCCGATACGTTGTCGAGGGCGTCGTTAACGGTGACCCGTGCCACGTCGTCCGTGGTGACCACCCCCGCATCGATATCGAGTAGGTCCGCAAGCGTTACCGAGGCATCAGCTAGATCGCCGAGGCTGGCGACTTCGAGATCGACGTCGATCAGCGCAGACAGCAGATCGGGATTTACCGCGGCGAGCGTTGTGCCGAACTGTATCGTCGCTTCGGGCTGGGCGATGGCGCCGGCAGAAGCCGAAAGAGTGATTTCGTTGTCGCTGAACAACGAAAACAGCGGCGCGTAGCTGCTGTCGGTCGCGGTCAGGCGGACGCCGTTTGGTCGCGTGGTGACAGCTGTGTTGGTCGTGAACTGGCGCAGCCCGGTTGCCTCATCAGTGGTCACAAGGCCTTCGTCGTAGCGCGTGATCACGGGCTTAGAGGCTTGGTTTCGGCTCGCGAAATTGCTGTCGACGCTGTCGTGTGCCGCCGCAAGGCCGCTGGCGTTGCCCAGATCGGCGCGACAGCCGCTGGCTGCGCGCGCGGCATCGAGTGCAGCGAGATTGGCGGCCGATTGCAGCTTCTGCTGGGCGGCATACAGACGGCCGGTATCTACGGCGAGCGCGAGCAGGGCCACGGCGGCCACGATGAAGGCGGCGGTCATGATGAGAATGGCGCCACGCTGGCGGTGCGGGCGCCGCAACGGGTGTAGGCTCACGATCCGGTATACCCCCGTGCGCAACGGATCGGTTCCGTGCGGCGTAATCTGGTTACTGAATAACGGTATCGGCGGCGCCTGCGGCGACTGAACGCCCGTCTGTGGGCAGCGCCGAGGCGAGCGCGTACACTTGCGTGCCTTCGAATCGAAGAGCCACAGGCGAGGCGCAATGCCAACGCTGGAGTACATCGTAACGCCGGTCGATGCGGCCGCCCATCGATTCCGGGTCGTGTTGCAGACCGATGTCGCGCCCGGCGAAACGATCGAGCTGGCCCTGCCGAGCTGGATACCCGGCAGCTATGTCATACGCGACTTCGCACGGCATCTGCTCTCGATTGCAGCCGAAAGCGGCGGCGAGGCGATTCATGTGCGCCCCGTGGACCGGCAACGCTGGCAATGCACGCCGGGCGGCGATCGCCTGACCGTGGCTTGCGAGTTCTACGCCCGCGATGCGTCCGTACGCGCGGCATTTCTCGACGATACCCGCGCTTTCTTCAATTTCACCTCGCTGGCCCTGCGCCCGGCCGGGCGCGAAGACGCAGGGTGCCGTGTCACGCTCGAGCCGCCAAGCGGGATCGGCGACTGGCAAGTCGCCACCACGCTGCCTGCGGTCGAGATCGACAGCCGGGGCTACGGCGTCTACGAGACCGACAGCTATTGGGCGCTGATCGATCAGCCGGTCGCCATGGGCACCGCGATCGAGTATGTCCGTTTCGAGGTGCGCGGCGTGCCGCACGCCTTCGTGCTGCTGGGCAGCCACGATGCCGACACGCAGCGTCTGGCCGCCGATCTCGCCGCGGCCTGCGAAGCCCAGGCTGCGGTCTTCGATGAACTGCCGGCGCGTGAATATCTGTTTCTGGCCCAGATCACCGCCAACGATTTTGGCGGGCTGGAGCATCGCGAGTCGAGCGTGCTGCAGGTGCCGCGATCGGCGCTGCCTTCGCGCGTGCCGGCGGCCAACGGCGAGTCGGTACGCAGCGAGGCCTACGAAACCCTGCTGGGGCTGTGCAGCCACGAGTACTTCCATCTCTGGAACGTCAAGCGCATCCGTCCGCAGGCAGTGGCCGAGAACGATCTGCAGTCGGAAGCTTATTTTCGCGATCTCTGGGCCTACGAGGGCGTGACCTCCTATTTCGACGATCTCGGCCTCGTGCGTGCCGGGCTGATTTCGGAACAGGGCTATCTCGATCGGCTGGCGATGCTTGCCACGCGCATCGATCGCACGCCGGGGCGCCATCGTCAAAGCCTGTCGCAGTCCAGCTTCGACGCCTGGCTGAAGTTCTATCGGCCCGACGAGAACACGCCGAACGCGGTGATCAGCTACTACGGCAAGGGCGCCCAGTTTGCGCTCGGGCTGGATCTCAAGCTGCGGGTGGAAACCGACGGCGCGGTCTCGCTGGACGACGTCATGCGCCGCGCCTGGCAGACGCACGGGCGCGACGATCGGCCGGTGCCCGAACACGGCCTGGCCCGGATTGCGGCTGATCTCAGCGGTCTCGATCTGGATGTCTTCGTCGAATCCCATCTGGAAACGATCATCGACGCGCCCTGGGCGGACTGGCTCGGCTATTTCGGCATCGACGCCATGTTCGCGCCCGGCAAGGACGACGAGGCCGTGCTGCGCGGGCGGCTGGGCGTGCGCATAGCCGGCGGCGTGCAGCCGCGGATCAGCCACGTGTTCGACGACACGCCGGCCCAGGTCGCCGGGCTGTCCCCGCAGGACCGGCTGGTCGCGATCGACGGCATCGAGATCGGCGCGAACCTCGCCGGTCAGTTGCGCCGCTACCCCGCCGGTGCGGTCGTGGCCGTGCATCTGTTTCGTAGCGACGAACTGCTGCTGCGCCATGTGACGCTCGGCGCAGCCGCGGCAGGTGAATGGAAATTGCGAATCGACGAGAATGCGGATTCCGCCGCTCATGCGCGCCGTGCGTCGTGGTTGAATGATGTCCGCCCGACCTGAAACCTGGATCGATCGCAACGAGGCCGACACCCTCTGTGATCTGTTCGCAGCGCGCGTCGCCCGCACGCCGGATGCGCTGGCCTATCGCTTCTACAGCCCGCGCCGCCATCAATGGATCGAGCTGAGCTGGGCCGAAGCGGCCGCGCGCGTGCAGCGCTGGCAGGCGGTGCTGGCCGAAGCCGGCGTGCAGCCGGGCGATCGGGTCGCGATCATGTTGCGCAACAGCCCCGAGTGGCTGCTCGTCGATCAGGCGGTCATGGGTTTGGGGGCGGTCACGGTCGGTCTGTTCTGTGCCGATACACCGGCCAGCAACGCGCATCTCATCGACGACAGTGGCGCGCGCGTACTGGTCGCGGTTAAGGCCGGTTGGGCGCAGCGCATCTTCGAGGCCGGCGAGTGTCCGCAACTGCACGCCGCATTCGTGTTCACCGGCGATATCGGAGCCGGTGAACGCATCCGCTGCGCCGACGCCGCGCTGGCGCGCGCTCCGGAAGATCATCGCGCCGCCGTATCGGCACGTGCCGATGATCTGGCTAGTCTGGTCTATACCTCGGGTTCCACCGGCCGCGCACGCGGCGCGATGCTCAGCCACGCCAATCTGCTGTTCAATGCCCACGCGGTGGCCGATGCGTTGCCCAGGGTCGAGGACGAGCACGCGCTGTCCTATGTGCCCCTGCCGCATTCCTACGAGCGTGTGGTCAATGCCTACCGGGCGATGATCACGGGCGCGGTGATCACGTTCTGTCGGCATCCGCGGTTTCTCGGCCTCACGCTGGCCCGGGCACCGGTGACCACTTTGGTGGGCGTGCCGCGGGTCTATGAACGTTTTTACATCGAACTCAATCGCTGGCTGTCGCGGCGGCCGCGCTATGTGCAGCGCCTGGTGGCGTTTACGATCAAGCTGGGCGAGTCGGTTTTCGAGCGCGAGCAGGGACGCAGCCGTCGACACGTCCGGCATTTGCTGTGGCCATTGCTGCGCCGCTTGGTCGCCCGGCGCTGCCTGCGTCTGTTTGGCGCCGACATGCAATATGCGGTGTCCGGCGCGGCAGCGTTGCCGTATCCGGTGGCGCGCACGCTGGTTGGTCTCGGGGTGCCGGTGTTGCAAGGCTATGGGCTGACCGAAGCCGGGCCGGTGGTTAGCGTGAACCGGCTGCACGACAACGCCCTCGACAGCGTCGGCATCGTGCTCGACGGCATCGAGACCAAGATCGGGCCGGACAACGAGTTGCTGGTGCGCTCCCCCGGCGTGATGCGCGGCTACTGGAACGACGAGATCGCGACACGCCGCACGGTCTCGGCTGGGGGCTGGCTGCATACCGGCGACAAGGTCAGCCGGCTCGACAAGAATCGTCTCTATCTCACCGGGCGCATGAAGGAGGTCATCGTGATGACCACGGGCGAGAAAGCCTCGCCCGAACCCATCGAAGAGGCGCTGCGCCTGGATGAGCTCGTCGAGCGCGCGGTAGTGGTCGGCGAGGCACGCCCGGTGCTCGCGGCGATCGTGAGCTGCCCGGCGGATGTGCTGGTGCCGGTCATGCAGCGTCTGAATCTCGATCCGGCATCGCCGGCGAGTCTGGCCAGCTCGCGGCTGGAGAATTTCTTCATCGAGCGTTTCGCGCGGCTGCTCGTGGGCTATCCGGCTCATGCCCAGATTCGACGCGTCGCGGTCACCACCGATCGCTGGAGCCAGGTCAACGGGCTCGTGACACCGACAGACAAGACACGCCGGCGCCGGGTCGCGCGCTGCTATGCTCGCGACATCGCGCGTCTGTATGGCCGGCGGGCGCCGGGCGAGAAAGCGGACGTGTCGCAGAACACGAATCTGGGCTAGGGGAGACAGGCTTTGGGCACGGTATTGCTCGTAGGGGTCGCGCTGATCGCGGCGTATCTGATCGGTTCGCTGTCGGGCAGCCTCCTGCTCGCCCGCGCGTTCGGGCGCGCCGATCCGCGCGCCAGCGGCAGCGGCAACGCCGGGGCGACCAACGCGCTACGCACCGGCGGCCGTGGCTACGGCGCTGCCGTGCTCGTCTTCGATCTGGTCAAGGGTGTCGTTGCCGCGCTGCTGTTGCCGGCGCTGTTCGGGCTCGGGTTCGCGGCTGCGCTCGCCTGCGGCGCCGCGGCGGTCATCGGGCACGTCTACCCCGTGTTTTTCGGTTTTCGCGGCGGCAAGGGCGCGGCCACGCTGATCGGCGTGCTGCTGGCGCTGCTGCCCGGCGCCCTGCTGCTGGGCGTGGCTGTCTGGATCGCGACGCTGGTGGCGACCGGCTATGTGGGGCTGGCGACACTGCTCGGCATGGTCGGCGTCGCGCTGGCGACGCTGTTCGCCCCGGCCGCGGGCGCGGCCGCGAAGCTGTTCGTGATCGCGATGACGGCGCTGATCTTCTATACCCACCGTGAAAACATCCGGCGCCTGCGCGCGGGCAACGAGAACCGTTTCGAGCGCGTGATGCTGCGGCGCAAGCGCTGATGGCCGCGCCCTCGCTGATCTCGCTGCTGGCCGACGGCGCCTGGCATCGCGGGCCCGCGCTGGCGCAGGCGCTGGGCGTGAGCCGCGCGGCGGTCTCGAGCCGGGTGGGCGAACTGCGGGGGCTGGGCCTGGCGGTGCACGCCGTGGCCGGGCGTGGCTATCGGTTGGCCGCGCCGCTCGATCTCCTCGACGAGGCCGAGATCCGCAGCGCGCTCGGCCCCGGCGCCGCGCGTCTGGATGAGCTCATGGTCCTCGAGCGTACGGATTCCACCAACGCCGAACTCGCCCGTCGCGGCGGCGAAGGCATGCGCGCATGTCTGGCGGAATATCAGTCGGCGGGTCGGGGCCGCGCGCAGCGGCCTTGGGCCTCGCCGTTCGGTGCCAATCTCTATGTCTCGCTGGGCTGCGATCTCACCGGGCAGCGTGCACCGTTGGGCGCGCTCAGTCTCGCGGTCGGCGTCTGCGTGGTGGAAGCGCTGGCAGCCCGGGGCGCGCAGTCGCTGGCGCTGAAATGGCCCAACGATATCTGGGCGGGCGCGCAGAAGCTTGGCGGTATTCTGATCGAGCACCGCGGTGAAATCGGCGGCCGCGCACGGTTGATCGTGGGCGTGGGCCTGAACGTGACCATGCAGCGTGATCAGGCACAGGCGGTGGATCAGCCGTGGACACGCCTGGCCGATCACATGGCCACGCTCCCCGGTCGCAATGTGCTCGCGGCCGCCGTGGTGGCGGCGCTCATGGAAGCGGTCACCGGCTTCGAGCAGACCGGTTTCGACGCCTTTCGGGATCGCTGGGCGCGTTTCGACGCCGTGCGTGACCAGCCGGTGCGGATCATCGAATGCGACGGTGAGCGCATCGGGTTCGCGCGCGGCATCGCCGAGGACGGGGCGTTGCGGGTCGAGATCAACGGTCAGACGCGATCGGTTTATTCCGGCGATGTGAGCCTGCGGCTGGCGCCATGAATCTGTTGGTGGATATCGGCAATACGCGCTGCAAGTGGGCGCTCGGCGTTGCCGGGCAGTTGCGCGAAACGGGTGTGATGGTTCGTGCCGACACGCCGGACTGGACCGAACATCTGCCCCGCGCGGCAGTGGCGTCGATCGTGGTATCCAGCGTGGCCCAGCCGCAGGCGCTGGATGCGCTGCGCGCCCATGCCGAACGCCGCGGGGTCGCGATGCGCGTGCTGGAAAGCACGGCCCGGGCGGGTGCGCTGGTCAACGCCTACGCCGATCCCGCGCGTCTCGGTGTGGACCGCTGGATGGCCTGTATTGCCGCCGAGGCGGATGGCGACGGCTCGGTATTGGTCGCCGATGCCGGCACGGCGCTTACGCTGGATTTCGTCGATGGCGCGTCGCGGCATCGCGGCGGGTTGATCACCCCGGGCGTGGCGACCATGCGCGGCGCCCTGCGTCGTCAGACCCAGCTGCGCCCGCGCAGCGAAGATGCGACGCCGTCATGGCTGAACACCGACACCGACAGCGCGATTGCTGCCGGCACGCTCCGTAGCGCCATCAGCCTGCTCGACGCCGCGGTCGGCGATCTGGCGCCGGCGCGCCTGCTGCTCACCGGCGGCGACGCCGCGCTGCTCGCGCCGCACCTGGCACATGCCTGGCAGCTGCGCCCGCACCTCGTGATGGAGGGGCTTGCCCTGCAGGCCGCGCGCGAAACGGGGTAGCCAGGCCGGGTGTCAGGCGTCAGAATACGCGTGTTGGCGGCATTCGCCGCCCGTCTTGCGCCCAGCCGGCGTAGCTCAGTTGGCAGAGCAGCTGTTTTGTAAACAGCAGGTCATCGGTTCGAACCCGGTCGCCGGCTCCATCGCGCCGCCCGCTCGTTTTTGGCGATATCGGTATCAACGGCCACCCCGAACCGTTGGTGACGACGGCGTGTCCGCCGTGTCCGTCAGACGCTTCATGCTTGGCCTCGTATTCCAGCCTGCGCCTGGTGGCGCCACCTCTGAAGCGACTGTCGAAGCGACTGTTTTCACACGCAGCGTTGCGCAAACCGCCCGCCCGTCGCGCTTGCGCGTATTACCCATTCGTCGGTCGTCGTGAAGCGCCCGCGCGACCGCATACGTGGCCAGGCGTTGTCTGG
>MDSW01178701.1_pt1 | contig 20473 bp, 19 predicted proteins | sample 811171 | NCBI WGS metagenome assembly MDSW01 (sample SAMN05326641, study PRJNA326480) | marine metagenome | isolation source: seawater | place: Atlantic Ocean: North West | collected 2012 | reverse complement strand
CCTGGTAGATTTTATCGCAATGCTTCAGTTTGTCGAGCTGTACTTCCAATGTTTGCCCAACGGAACTGACTCGAGCATAACCAACAAAGGCCATGGGTTGTCCTCCCTTTGTGTCCCAAAAAGTCTAAAGCTACTTGACAAAAGAATTATGAGACATGAAAAGAGACGCGTCAAGTTGGGGGTGTTGAAAAGTACGCCTTTTGGGAACGAGTTGGAGGAGGTCAAATGCCAGAACCTGTCGCTGATGATGCTTTGCGGGAGATCCTTGAAAAGGAGGGGATCATCGAGCTCGATGAAGACATTCGAGGCTTGAAGAGAACGCAGATCAAGAAACATTTTGGGAGTCAGAACAGCAACAGAATCATCCTTTCAAAATTCATGAAGTCGATCATCTGGCAGGCCTACAAGAAGATTCTGTCTGGAGAAGAGCCCCCAATCATGGGGAACATCCGAACGTTCTGGTACAGGTGGGTAAAGCCAGCTCTGGCGAAGGTCCCCAAGAAGTACCTGGGGAAGATGGATCTCTACGATCTGATGCTACGCCTTTTCACCGAGATGGTGATGGATCTGAAGCTATTCAGCTATGCAGATTTCGACTTCACCGATGAGAATTGGGAGAACCGGCGTATCGGCGAAGTGAAACCTGAGGTGTTGGTGTTTTCGGAGAAGCGGGGTTGGATTCGTTTTTTGCGCGAGTTTCATGAGGAGCATGGTGTTTCGGTGTTGGCTTTGGGTGGCTTCCCTTCTGCTCTGACCAGTGAATACACAGTTCGAGATGTGCAAAAGGCCATGGGAGTTGGAAAGGCAGTGCGCTTGGTTGGGATTGTCGATTACGATCCATCGGGAGATTTGATCGCTGGATCCTTTCGAGAGCAACTCGAGAGCCAGGGCCTGGTGATCGAGAGTCTGGAGACCCTGATTCATCCAAAACACTACACAGTTGATGAACTCAAACTCTTCCGTTTTCGGTTGCCTCGAAGCCAGAAGACGAAGACGCAAAAGTGGATGGAGAAGACAGGGGGCATCGATGGCAAAGAGTGGGGCCTGGAATCGGAGAGTATGCCGACGGATCGTCTGAAACGGCTGTTGGAGGAGTTGCTCTGAGAACCGTGTTTTTCGTGGAAAAAGGGTCTTTTTTGGCTCGAATTCAAACGTTATTTTTGGCGGATTATAGGATGATTCGATCGATTAATAGGGTATATTTGTAGCCTGCTACTTTTTTTTGAGTCGTTTTTGAGACCGAACTGAAAATAAACGAGCAAGGAACGTCTCAAAAAGTGTACTTTACACCACCCAAAACAATTAATTGATCAATTGTTTTTCAGCAAAAAGAAAACCCACCACGCAAAAAAACGGGACACATGTCCTATTTTCATAAAGAACTGAAATAACAATGGTTTTTATCAAAATCAAAGAAAATGGTCTCTTTTCCCTCAACAAGTGGGGATGTGTAGTTCGGTCTGGATGCTCGCTCCAGTCGGAGACTCACAGGCCCACCTCACAATCCATCCCAAAACCAACCAAAAGTCCCAAATCCATTAATTGATCAATTGTTTTGTGTACGAATATATGGGGATCTGGGGCTTCTTGAGAGAATTCTGGAGCAAAAAAGCAGCTTAAAAAGAACAATCAACGAGGAGCGTAGAGTCTGAATGGGGAGCTCGATCCTACGGATGCTCGCTGGCCCCTCAGCCTCTCCGGTCTATTTGGAACCTCCGCCTCATCCCCCACCCCCGCAATAAAAGGCAATGCAACAAAATCTCCCCCCAGGATTCGGCGGAAAGAAGAACTCAAACTCCCCTTCAACACAAAGCCCGCCCGGCGCAAAGACCAGGCCAGCTATTGCGACAGAACCTCCATGTTCCTTCACTTTATGACAAAAGGGGGCTTGAAGTTCCATCCATGCGGTCCCTGCACCTTTGGGCGACGGGACCGCTTCAAGCCCCAAATATCCCTTCCAAAGCTGGCCTTGTGTCTTGCGCTTTCGAGCTACTAAGCAACACAACAATCCACAAGAAGAAGAAGAGAAGGCTCAGGCTCCAGAATCAATGCTAGAGGGGTTTCGGGGGGCTCCTCCCACAGCACGTCATCCATCACCGCCACCTCCTTCAAAGGCGAGAGGCGACGGTGATGGATGACGTGCTATGAGGAGTTTTCCTTCTTCCCTGTTTTCTGGTGAAAACAAAAGAGGGCGACCAGGTTACCCAAAGCCGCCCAAAAAATCCCAAAATGAAATCCGTGGGAAATTTCACCCCTTCTTCCCCTCAAAGTCGGTTTTGAACCAGAAATCACAAAGGCTCAGAAATAATCGAATCAATCTCTCTTCTGGAATGTAAAACCCTCACAACATCGATTCCATCACTCAACGGAAGATAAAAAATGATGTATTTTCCTGCAGGAAAACTTCTGAGCTCATTCACCAACAATTCCGGACGAACCCGACCAATCCGGGGATTCTCTGCAAGCAAATGGAATTTCTGATCAAAGTCTGCAAGGATTGAATCTGCTATTTCTTCGGATATTTCGGATAAATACAGCCATATCTCCTGGAGATCCAATTCTGCAAGAGAACGAACTTTGATTTGCGCCATACTCAACCTTTCTTCTCAGAGGATTGCTTTTTCACCCTGGCTTTGAAACCATCCAGATTCCATGACTGTCCTTCCCCTGATTGAACGCCTTCATGGATTGCCTCACGCAAAGCTTCCAACTTCACGACTTGTGCTTCATCTTGCTCCACAAGCAACCTGAGAGCTTGACGGACCACTTCTGAAGCCGAGTTGTACATCCCCGACTCTACCTTGCTTTCAATGAATCGCTTCAATTCTGATGTCAATGAAATGTTCATCCTTCACCTCATCATGTTGAGTAACAGTAAATAACAATCATTGACAATGATTGTCTATCAATACACCAATGGTCAAGGGAAAGATCTCGAAACAGGCTTATTCTTTTCCAAGAAACAAAAGCGACCTGGTTACCCAAAGTCGCCCCGAAAAATCCCCGACCAGATAGATTCTCCCAGCTGGCCAGGAGAGCTGATCCCTCGCTCACACCACTTCCTCGACCCCACAAATCAAATCCAACGCATCCAAGGACAGAACCTGCGCAACAGGCCGATCCTCAAACCGATACTCAAGAATCTCCCTGAAATGGCCTTTCGCATGGACCCTCTGCGCAAGCTCAGGCCCCTTCAGCTCTACAAGCACCCTTGCCCCCCCACTCAAACCTTCAATCCCATCAAGAGTCCTCACAGGCACATACAAAGGACGCCCTTGCAGAAGCGCATATCTGGCCGTGTGCATCGATCCACTCTTGAGCGCACCCTCCACAAAGAAGACCGCATCACTCATCCCCGAGATCAGACGGTTCCTCCACACAAAGCTCCATCGAGTCGGCCTCTCATCTCCAGAATGCTCGCTGAGAAGAGCACCTCCCGATCCCACGATCCCCTGGGCCAGAGCTCGGTGAGAGGAAGGGTAGATCCTCTCGATCCCACAAGGCAACACAGCCACAGTATGACCCTCAGCATCGAACGCAGCCCGATGGGCCTGTGCATCGACCCCCAGCGCGAGACCACTCGTGATCGAATAACCCAGCTGCACAAGTCCTCCCACCAGATCTCGGGTCAGGGTGAGGGATGATGATGAGGGTTTGCGCGTCCCGATCACTGCTGCTCGAGGGACACCTGGTGCCAGATCACCTTTTGCAAAAAGTGCTGGTGGTGCGGAAGCCACTTTCTTTAGCTGTGATGGATATGCATCGTCTTTGCAGCCGATGGTATCGATGCTTTGATAGGATGGTGATGGAAAAGATGGGGACGGGGGATTGACGGCGTACGAGTCCTGTACCAGATTCTTCATGGCTCAGATTTCCTTTCTTTAGCGAGGATGGTTTTTGAGTTTGACCCGGTGTTACAGCACCGGGTTTTCTTTTTTCTGATCACATGTTCGTGATCACTTTCTCTTCTTGATCTCTATACTCCCCATTATACGGATTTTTCAGCTGTTTTCACTATATTTTTGCATCTATTTTGGAACAAAAATACCGGTGACAAGGGGTTCTCGAAGGGATTGAAGCCTCCCTCTTGTCGTGGGGAGTCTTGTGCTTTTCCCTCTTTGAATCCCCTCTACAAGGGATGCTTTGCATCCTACTGGGGGGTTTGGGGTGGCCACCCACCCCAAGTCTCTTCAAATTCCAGACTGTTCCCTGCCTCGATTCCCAGGTGCTGGCACAAAAACCTCCTCTTCAAAAAGCCCATATCTTCGTGCCCCCCACAAAAAAAGGGGCACGGAACAAAACCCGCCCGGAACGGGCCCGAGAGTGCAGTGACAGAGCAACGAAGGAGCGCCCTTGCGCGGATGAGGCAGCGATGGCGCGAAGTCTCGGTAGTCGCCATAAAGAGCGTGTCCAGGTTCAGAACAGCTGATGCGGGGGCTGGCCCGTCGCCGCGAAGTGTGCAGGGCCAGCATACATGGAACCCCCGCAAATTCAGTTGCGCTTCCCAAAGTCTCCCTGCTTTGAATGAAGTTGCATTTCTCCTGCTTCTCCCAGGCCGCCGACTCGTGGGGTGGAGGGTGGGGGAGTCGGCGGCTTCTCAAAAAGACCGGACAGGCTGAGGGGCCAGCGAGCATCCGACAGGAGCGAGGTCCCCATTCAGACTGTACGCTCCTCGTTTCTTTGCTCTTCTTTGCTTCTTTCAAGTGATCATCAATCTGCTCAAGAACCCCACATACTCGAACAGAAAACAATTGATCAATTAATGACCTTGAAGGCTCAGAAGCGACTCTGAATCACCTGAATTGACGGAAATTGCATGGGCTTGATGCTTTCAGGAGTGGTGTTGTGAGGTGGGTATGTGAGCATCCGATAGGAGCGAACACCCAAACCTCACACCATCACGGAACAAAAGAGCCTCAAGAAGCGCAAGAACCCCATACGACCGCTCACAAAACAATTGATCAATTCATGACCTGGGAAAAATCCTGCTTCCATCCACAAAAGAAGCTCAAGGTCCTCATACCATCGCTCACAAAACAATTGATCAATTCATGACCTGGGAACCTTCAAGGATATAAATCTACTCAGAAAGTACCTGCACACTGGGGTTTGCAGAAGCTTACATCTCTTGAGAACAGAATCGCGGGATGGGTACACAGGTATCCATGAGAATGAAGTACCTTGAGCAAACAGCACAGGCTCTCTTTTCTTTGTCTTTTCGGTCCCTTCTGAAGGAGCAGAAACAAACCCCCCAGCTTTTTTCTCTCGACAAGCCCCGAAAAAGGGGAGTAACATGTCCACACACCCCCATAAAAAAGGATCGGATCCAGACAGGATCAGCTTGCTTTGATGGGGTTGGGATCTCTGAAATATCCGTTTTCGGATGGATGGTGATTCAGAGAAGAGTCCCTAAAAACAGCAAAGGCACATGCCAAAAAGCACGTGCCTTTGCTAGAAACAAATTGTTTCAGAAGGATTCTGCTGTAACTCAGTAACCCAAAAAGTCAGTGTGGACTCACGACACCAATCTTGTTTCCAGCACTGCCTTGCTTCTCGATTTCTCGAGAGTTGCTGAACACAAAAAGAAACTCAGCTCAGCTGAGACTCTTCTCACATTCATCGTTCGTCCTTTTGTTGAGGAACTGAACCTTCTCAAAGAGGAACTGAACAAGTGCATTGTACACACGATCAAAACCAATCGCAAGCTACCAAATCTGTTGAACCCAACACAGGCCGCTCCGGGTCCAGAATAAACGCCGACAAAGGCACCCAAATCACCGTCCTCATCACTCCCAAAGGAGTGGCCACCAAGCGCTTCGAAGCGACCCCTGAAGGCTTCAAAGAACACTCTTTCAATCTCCCAAAATATCTCGATGCCATCGTCGAACACCTCCCAGACCTCGACGCGTTCCACAAACTCCTCACGAAGATGCAAAGAGATCCCAAGGCCAGCTTTGCCCTGGGAGCACCCACCGAACACGCCCAAAGCAAGAGAGATTCAAGCGGATGGATGCGAAGATTCCGCCGCAACAAATCCTCCAAACAAAACAAGTACAAAAGACCTGATCCTCCCCACCTGCAAGAAGCAAACACCAGGTTGATCATCGTTGATCGCGACAGTGTTGAGATCCCCAACGGCCTCAATTTCAGAGATCCCGACCAGGTCCTGGCAGCCTGTCTCAAAGATCTCCAGGACAACCTCCCACCCGAGTTTCGCGGGGGTTCTTGCATCATCCAACTCTCGTCTTCTGCCGGTCTCAAGCGCATCGACAAAGGGATCAAGCTCGCCTACCACGCCTTCTTCTGGTCGGATAGACCGGTGGCACTGGCGAGTCTGCGCAACTACTTCGAGAAAAAAGCCCCTGGAGTCGACAGAGCGATCTACCACGCTGTCCAACCGATTTACACGTCTGCTCCGATCATCGAAGGGGGAGCAGACCCTGTCTCTCAACGAATCTTTTGGATCGAGGGGGAAGGGCACAAAAAAGAGATCACTCTGCCTGCCTGTGTGGAGGAGCTCCAGCAACTCAAGATCAGGATCGAGAGAGAAGAAGCGGAGAGGACAAAGCTCCGAAAGCAACAGACGAGACTCAGTAGGCTCCTTCATTCGGGAAAAAAAGACATCCCCTCTTGTGTCGCATACTCCCAGAAACTCGCCTCAAAAGAACTCGAAGGACTCGTAGAGCAGGTCTCTGGCGCAGCACCAGGAGAACGAAACGACACACTCAACCGGGCCTCTTACAGAGCTGGCCGACTGATCTCTTCGGGACTCCTCGAACGAGAAAATTCCCAAAAGCTCCTGGTCTCTGCAGGTCAAAGCATCGGATTGGCTGAAACTGAAGCGAAAGCCACCTGCAACAGTGGTCTGAGCGATGGTCTACGAAATCCCGTGGATCTCGCCGATTACGGTGTCCCTCCAGAGCTGGTGGCCCCTGTTCTGTTCGCAAAAGAACGCTACATGGAGATGCCCGAGATCCCCGAAAAGATCAGGCTCATCATCAACGCGTCGAGTCTCGGTGGAGGAAAGACACAATGGCTGGTTGAGGAATCGAAAAAATCCGAATCCTGCCTCGCAATCGCCCCTAGAATCAGCCTGACCCGAGAACTTCACGGACGTTTGGGAGAGAGTTTTGTCCACTATCAGGATCAACAGGGAGAACTACGCCAGCTCAACGTCGTGACCTGCCTTCCTTCTTTGCGACGAATCGCCCTGGATTATGAGAACGGATTGATCCGCTCCATCGAGATCCTGGCCTTTGACGAGATTGAACAGGCTCTCTCCCAGTTGTTTGGGGATAACCTGCTCAAGGCGATGGAAAGTGGCGCCATCTATGAACACATGCGCCTGTTGTGTCGGGCTGCAAAGCGCGTCGTTCTTCTCGATGCCTTCGCAAGACCTGAGACCATCGCCCTCTTTATGAAGATGATGGAGTTGGAGGAAGACGAAGTGTTCGTCCACAAACACGAGTATGTCGATCCTGATTTTGCCGTAACAATGGCACCTTCGAAAGAATCATTTGAGATCGGTGTGCTCAAAAAGCTCTCGGAAGGAAAGCGCCTGGCCATCCCCTGCACCTCAAAAGGAGCCGCCAGACGTATCCACAAGATGATCCAGAAAAAGTTTCCCGAGTTGGAGATCCGGGTTTATGACAGTGATGAACCCTTGGATGGATGTGCCAACGAGTTGTGGGGCGGGCTCGATTGTGTGATCTACTCACCGACAATCTCCAGTGGAGTCAGCTTCGATCCAAAGCACTTCGATCAGATCTGTTTGTACGGCTCCCGGGTGCCTGGACTTTGCTACAACGACTTTTTGCAGATGACCCATCGGATCCGAAATCCAAAAAACAAGACTCTGTTCACATGGATCGACAAGACACATTACAAAGCCCCCACAGACATCGTCCGGATACGCGAGAAAAAGAGCAAGTACGCCCAGGGTGCTCTTGGCTACATGAGAGTGCAGGTCAATGATGACGGTATCGTGGAGAGACACCCGGTCAACCAGGAGCATTTCGAAGCCTGGACCCAATGGATCGCCGCCAGGAATCGACGTTCAAACGCGGTGTATGAGCTGTTACTTCTGTATTGGAAGCAGAGAAACATCCCCATCGAAGAACTGGATGATTTGGGAAAAAAGCAAAAGAAAAAACAGGGCAAACAGGGGCAACAGATCAAGAAGGAGCTCAAGAAAGAAGAATCTGGGGCTATCTTCAAATCACCAGCCATCCCCCTGGAAGTCGCAAAGAGGATCGAACGACAGCACGGAGCAACACCAACCGAGAGAAGAGCTGCCCTCAGAGCGAGGCTGGCTGAGACCTTTGGCCCTGATGTCTTCACACAAGAGGTCGTGGAAGAATGTCTTGGAAGCAAAAAGCTCCACAAGCAGATCAAGCGGATCACGAAGACAGCAGCCATGCTCACACACCCTGGGCTGATGCGAGACTACCTGCTGGAGAAAGATCTGCAGACAGCTCGTTCGGGGTTCGATGCAGAGCTCTCAAGCCAGGCCATGCTCTACCAGATCGTGGGGTGGATCATCGAGAAAGCCGACCAGACTCTGATGCCTGGTGTGCTTCCTGTGGTCAAAGGCTTTTCCCCTTACTGCGACAAAACCAATGTCGGTGATCCACCGGGGGGAATTCCTTCTCTTTCTGAAGAAGAATCTCGTGGGGTGGATCAGGAAAGAGAGGAGGTACAAGAGGATGTTCAGAAACAGTTTGCTGAGTATCTTTGGGGTCTCCTTTCGGAAGAAGTAAACCAGGAGATCTTGCGCAAGGGGGGAATTCATCTCCAGGCGAAAAACACTCCCCAATCCAACCTCGGAATCGTGTTGCGATGGCTGGGAGTCGAACGCACGAGCAAGCGAAAGAGACGAGAGGATGGCTCTTGTACTCGGGAGTATTCTTTGAATGTCGGTGATGTCAGCAGACGTCTGGAGCTGTCTCGTTGGTATCGTGGGAAGATCTTGCGGAGACTTGAAGAGCATGCTGAGAACCAGGCCTATCTCGAATCCCTCCGCAAATCCGAAGAAATCCCCTCGTACTCTGCTGGCTTTGATGATACCGATGATGATGTTTTTTACGGTAGTATCGGGAAAATGGGGAGTGTGGAGAAGGTAGGAGTGTCTGGGTTGATGCAGAGAGAATGATCCGGTTGGGTTGACCTCGATGTGAGCGTGGGTTTGGATGCTTTGTTGTTATTTGTGGACGTTACATGCCTCATAGTTATTATTATGTTAACTACATGAACGATTTTGAAGAGAGCTCGGGGTAGTAACTTTGAGCGTGCAAAAATTTACCCAAAGCCTACAATACCTTCATAAGCATCTGTTTGTTCAAGAATCCCTTGAGAAAACAGGTATGTTCCACTGGAAATGAGGTGTTTGTAGGCTCGAGGAGAGATTTTGGCTAGGTCTGTTGGCTCAAGTGCCTGTCCTGAAGTCTGTAATCGTTCCACTTTTTTGAAATTGGAGGTGAAACTCCACCATTGGCCGAATGTTTCCTTCTGTTTGAATCCAGCCGCTTCTGCCAAACGCTTGACCTGGCGCTTTGAGGTAAAATGGGGATCAAGAAAAAACTCTGTGACCGATAAGACACCACTGGGTTTTAGCGCCTCATAACAAGAGCGCAGAACGGATTGACGATCTGGTATTTCGCTGAGGGTTAAGGCGATGTAGATGAGATCAAAGCTTTCCGGTTCAAAGAGGATTGTTTGCGCATCCCCAACGATTCCCTGGAGATTATGAACATTCGCCTTCTTTGCCTCGGACATAAGCTCCTTAATCATCTCCTCTTGGATCTCAAGACGGGGATTTTTTAATATTGGGGCAAAAACCAACGATGTCCCTGTATCCTGTTGAAAAGAAGGAGGTTGTTACTCCAGTCCGAATTCCTCAATAAAAGTCCGCAAAGTGCCGCGCGAAACGCTCAGAATTTTTGCGATGCTGGACTTTGAGACGCCTTTCTCCAAGAGAGATTGGATTTCTCCTTCTTTCCCTTCCAATTTTCTCTGCCCCTTCGATCCTCTCGGTCTTCCCGGCTTTTTGCCACGTTCTTTTGCTTTGGCCATCCCTTCTTTTGTTCGCTGTGAGATGAGATCCCTCTCAATCTCCGCAAACAGCCCAAACATCGCGATCATCACCTTCGTTTTGATGTCTCGCTTTCCAACCAGGGTAATATCTTCCTTCAGAGCAATGAAGTTGACTCTCTTTTCTACGATTTCGTCGATAAATTGGATGATTTGGCCCAGGCTTCTCCCAAGTCTCGATAATTCACTGACGATGAGCGTATCATTCGATTCCAACATCTCTAGCAGGTAGTCAAGCTGCCGCTCTTTTGGGGATTTTCGACTGCTCATCTGACTCTGAATGAACTGATCGATCTGGATTCCCTGGTGATGAGCATATTCGAGAATCGCCAGTCTCTGGTTGTCGAGGTCCTGCTGATCTGTGGAGACTCGTAAATAAGCGACGTTTTTCATGGCAAAATAGAGGGTGGTCAATAAAAAGGTTGTATCGGAAATTATTTTGTCCAATATGTGGTCTCATTACCGGACACTTTTTGTATAGGGTGTCGTAAACTCGATGGGGACGGAGATGTCATACTTTAAGCAGTGCCGAAGCCAGTCCATTCCCAGGCGAAATACACTTTTGTCCCTGCGATTGTTTCTGTCGATAAACGCCTTGTATCCGCGCTCAATTGTTTCGAGGCCAAGATGAACCATCTACAAGAAGGCCAGGCTTGCCCCCAACAGAAGGCGTTCAAGACGCTCCGGGCATTTGATTCGGCTTTTGTGCATCCCAAACCCTCGAGATTTTTGGTCGCTGAAGAACGTTTCGATGGCAAATCTTTTCGAGTATGCCGAGCAAACCGCGTTGAGGTCATCCATCGTTGTCACGATAAATATCGGGTCTTTGTAGCCTTTTCCCCACCACACAACCGCATTCAAGGGGCCAAGGTCCTGCTTTGTAAAGCCGATGTCTTCGAGGAAAACGCGCTCTCCTTCTTTGGGACAAAAATCCCGGAACGAAAAGTAGTCGTCCCCAACTTTGATTCGAACGTTTTTGGCTGTTCTCATCGCAAGTTCCCAAAGTGTGTTTTGGCAAATCCACTCAAGAAGCTCGACGCTATCGAACTCTCCGTCGCCAAGCAATGTGACATCAGAGCCCGGCGGGATGATTTCTTTCAACAACTCAAGGACTTGTATGTGCCTTTTGGCAGAAGCGTGACCTTTCTTTCCTTTGTACACGATCCAGCAAATCGGAATGGCTCGCTTTTTGTACACAAGCCCGACAACGAGGGCCATACAGCCGTTTCCAAAAGTGCTGCCATCCATCGAGAAAAACATCGGTTTGTCCTGAAATCGTTGAAGAATCTGCCTTGCGAAAGGCATAAAGTAGGACTTTACGTCGATGTTGTCGTTCTTTACAAAGCGAGAAAGGCGTTTTTCGATGCTATCTTCCAGGATGGGGTGGGGAACTTCGGCAGCGATCTTGCTGAGATTGCCGGATTTTCCGAGAACGATGCCGGAGACCATCATGGCAAGAGTCGCAACATGGCCTTGTTTCTGGCCTTTGAGAAGTTCTTTCAACTTTCGGTGTGTCCTCGTGTATACTTTCTGTCGGTCTGTCATTGGGGTACCTCCGGTATGTATTTTTTTTTGGAGTATACCCCATGACAGGGTTCTTTTCACGCTTGCATCGAGCCTATATCAAAAGTGTCCGGTAATGAGTATGTGGTCAAAATAACCATACCATTTTTCTGCTAATAATTGGTCAACAAAAAGGGTCCTTGTAACCGTTCAGGGGGTTTCTTGAAAGGGAACAAGTCTATCACGTGAAGTCACCGAAAAGAAGGGGGGTTGTGAGTAAAAACTGAAGGGGATATACTCGTTGCATGAACGAGCCAAGGCCCCCAACCGACGAAGAATGGGACGCAACACCACAAGCTGTGAAGGATTTTTTCCTTGCTACCGTCGCTCGCCTCGAAGATACCATCCAAAAACAACAAGTCATCATCGAACAACAACAAAAAACAATCGAACGGCAGCAACGAACGATTGAGCGACTAGAAAATCGGGTCTCAGAGCTGGAAGAACGATTAAAGCTGAACTCTTCCAACTCTTCAAAGCCCCCAAGTTCCGACCTCAACAAGACAAAGAAAAAGAAGAAAGCTCCAGGCAAGCGAAAGCGCGGGGCACAAAAAGGTCACGAGGGGAAAACGAGAACTCTCCTTCCTATCGAAGAAGTCGATGAGATCGTGAGTTGCGTCCCTCAAATCTGTTCTCACTGCGACCACTCTTTTTCAGGGCAGGAAGACGAAGAGCCACAACGTCACCAGGTCACCGAAATACCGCCAATAAAGCCGTTTGTCACGGAGTATCAACTTCATTCGTTGGTTTGTCCATGCTGTCAGAAAAAGACAAGAGGACAACTTCCCGAAGGCGTGACCTTCTCGGCCTTTGGACCTCGATTGCAGGCAATCGTTTCGGTATCCTCGGGGCTTTACTTCAACTCACGAAGAAAGATCGTTTCGATGCTCGAAGATTTCTTCGGCGTTGTCATTTCGCTCGGAAGCGTCAGTCAGCTCGAGAGAAACACCTCTGCAGCGCTGGAGTTCCCTGTCCAGGAAGCTCACGAATTTGTCAAAAAATCTGATGCCGCAAACGTCGATGAGACGGGATATCGTCAGGAAAAGAAGAAGTCCTGGCTTTGGGTTGCCGTCACCAGGTTCGTCACCGTTTTCTGCGCGGGGCTGGGGAGAAACCGAAAAGCTCTCAACATATTGCTCGGGGAAAGCTACCACGGTATCGTCACTTCGGATCGATATCCTGTGTACAAAAAATACGAAAATCACCAAAGGCAGTTGTGTTGGGCACATTTGATTCGAGATTTTGAAAGATGGATTCTTCGGGGCGGAAAATCCGAGGATTTGGGATTGATGTTGCTGGAACAGGTTGATTTGATGTTCAAACAACTGAAACATGCAAGGGATGGGACTTTACGGCGCCACCTGCTTCAGTTCCGGATGAATAAAATCCAGAAAAAAGTAGAGTCTCTGCTTTTTGAAGCGACGAGTTGCGGTCATGAAAAGACGGAAGGGACGGCCCGAGACATCCTTGGTCAAAAAGAAGGGCTTTGGACTTTCGTGAAGTTGGAAGAGATCGAACCTACAAACAACGCGGCAGAACGGGCATTGAGACCAGCAGTGATTTGGAGAAAGCGGAGCTTCGGTGCGGACAGCAGGGAAGGAAGTCGTTTTGTGGAGAGGATTCTGACAACGAACGCAAGCCTGAAAGCACAAGACAGAGATGTGCTGGAGTACGTAACAGCGGCGATTCAAGCCCACCGACGCAACGAACTACCTCCCTCTCTCTTGCCCACCCCCTGAACGGTTACGGGTCCTTTATTTTGGACAAAGTTTTGGTGGCTGTCCTGCGAAAAGCTGCCTTTTTGTTCGACACTCATATCTCAGCAACCTCCATAAAATCCATACTTTTCAAATCATTATAAAAATCTTGACGATTACTGGAATATGATTTAGTATTTTAGTGTTTGCTTAAATACTAAAGGAGGTGAGATGAAACGAAAGATCCTCACAGAACAGGGCGAGTGCCACGCATCTATCAAAACCGAAGAGGAAATTGCAGCGATTCGCTTGGACCTGGCAACGGCTCAATGGCTCCCACAAACCTTGCGTTGGCTGGAGGCCATAAAAGACCCTACCCGATTCCAAATCATCTACCTCTTGTATCGTTACCACCAACTCTGTGTTTGCGACCTCGCGAACATTCTCAACATCAGCAGTTCTGCGGTCTCTCAGCACTTTCGCAAGTTGAAGGATATGGAGCTCGTGAATACCACCAGGGTCAAGCAAACCATTTTTTATCGCCTCCAGAATGAGGCGTTTGTTTTATTCTTTACCAACATTGTCCATGAAGACGTGCAACAAGAAAGAATCGAAGCGTGCGCTTGAGCTTGGCATCGGAGCGAGTTTTATCGCCGTCATTTGTTGTCTTGGGCCGTTGATTCCAATTCTGCTTGGGTTCGGTGGTGCAGTCACATGGTTTGGGCTCGATAGGTACAACCCCGTGTTTATTGGTTTTGGCTTTCTCATTCTGGCAGGCACTTCCTGGTATGCCGTTCGGCGGCAAAATCGGTGTTGTACAACGAAAAACCGCATGAAAAACATTCAGATCGTCGCGCTCATTTTTGGAGTCGGCATCGCTTCCTATCTTGCTCTCCAATATGGCGTTGTTCCGGCCCTTTCCAGAGTTGCAAGTGAAAAGATTGCCACGCAGCAACCTCTATATATCAACACATCAAAACTTCTCCTTTCTGTGGATGGGATGTATTGCGCTGGGTGTGCTGTGGGTGTCGAGCAGGCTCTCTTGAATGTTCCTGGTGTGGTGAAAGCTAAAGTGGACTGGCAAACCGGGTTTGCAGAAGTCGAGTACGACCCAAACCAGACGAATTCTCGGAAGATTCTGAACGCCAAAGTAAACGAGCAGTACACGCTCCGCATCAGGGAATCGAGCTCAACAGAGCCTCAAGCAGCTCCAAAAAACTCGCTTTTTTCAGGCGAAATTTAATTGATAAAGGACCAAACCATGAAAAAAGACGGAATCCATCTTGCGATTATTGGGGGAGGTTCCGCTGCGTTCGCAGCGGCAATCAAGGCGAATGAGCTTGGAGCCAGAGTGACGGTCATCAATGACGGGCTTCCTATTGGTGGAACCTGCGTCAACGTTGGTTGTGTCCCTTCCAAGGCGATGCTGGCTGTGGCAAAGCATGTGCGGAATGCTGCACACTCTCCTTTTGCTGGTGTTGGCACAGCGCAATTACCATTAGAATCTGCTGAGATTGCCGATGCTCGGGCAGGGTTGGTACGTGAACTTCGACAGTCAAAATACAAGGATATTCTTTCCACGCTTCCCAACGTGACCTTCATTCAAGGTCGTGCAGTTTTTCAAGAAGATGGTTTTATCCAAGTCGGCGATACAACCCTCCAGGCCGACAAATTCATTATCGCCACCGGGACATCGCCCTCTACCCCCCAAGGAGTGGGATTAGAGGGATTGCCCTACTGGACAAGCACCGAAGCTCTGGAAGCCGCGGAAATTCCTGAAAGTTTGTTGGTGTGGGGAGCCGGTTTTGTGGGCCTGGAGTTGGCTCAAGCCTACGCTCGTTTGGGAGCGAAAGTGACTGTCATTGCCCGGAGTCGGCTTCTTTCCTACACCGACCCTGATATATCCGAAGGATTGCGCGTTCAACTGGAGAAGGAGGGAATCAACATCATTCTCCAGGGACAAGTAGAGCATATCCGCCGTGAATCAGGAGCGTTCACATTACAGGGGCGGTTTGGTGAAAAGGTGGAAGTTTCAGGGGAAGAACTACTCGTCGCGACGGGGCGACATGCCAACACCCAAGGCCTGGGGCTTGAGCATGTTGGAGTTGAACTCGATGAGCGCGGAAACGTTATCGTAGATGAAAAACTGAGAACCAGTCAGCCTCATATCTTCGCTGTTGGGGATGTTTCGACACTTCCAAAATTTGTCTATGTTGCCGCCTACTCTGGAAAAATTGCGGCAGAAAACGCCCTGGTGACAGATTGTTGCCAGCAGTCCATTGACCTCACCATCGTTCCCGAAGTGGTTTTTACCGATCCCCAAATTGCTCTCGTTGGGAAAACACAAGCCCAGGCGGAAGCGGAAGGGATCGATGCTGTCTCGGCGGTATTACCGATGGAATATGTACCACGAGCTATTGTGAGCAGACGAACAGACGGCCTTGTGAAGCTCGTTGCTGAACGAGAAAGCCGAAAGTTGCTTGGCGCTCAGATTCTGGCGGAAGAGGCGGGTGAGATGATTCAGCCGGTCGCCGTGGCATTGAAAGCAGGCATGACTTACGACGAGATTGCCGGAATGCTCCATCCCTACCTCACTTGGGCAGAAGCACTCAAATTGGCCGCCCAAGGGTTCACACAAGATGTGACGAAACTTTCCTGTTGTGCGGCCTAATGTACAGGACACGTTTTATGCAAAGGAGAAGAGAATGAGCCAGGCACCACTTCAAGGACTGTTAGAGGCGCACGCTCAAAGCGGCGGTTTGTGGGACTTTGGGCCGGAACTATCACGGCTTCTCATTCAGATGTGGCGAGAGGTTGCAAAAGGAGAACCTGTTACCGCAAAAAAAGTAGACCAAATCGCAACGGCACTTGAAGTTGAGCGAGAGGCCGCCGATGTGTTCCTACGGGCAGTGTCTGAGAGGGACGAAGCAGACAACATCATCGGTTGCCTGGGTTTGTCTCAAAAAGAATATGCCCACCGTTTTATGGTTGACGGAGTGCAGTTGTGGGCCTGGTGTGCGGCGGACACACTGTTTTTACCAGCAATGCTCAGCCAGTCAGCAACCGTTGAGTCAGTTTCACCGCTCAACAAGGAGAAAATCGCTCTTACCATTCACCCCAATCAAATTCAAGAGGTGCATCCAAGCGCTACAGCGGTATCTTTTCCCCTGATTGACCCAGAAGATGCCGACATGAGTTCTCCCGAAGCTATTTGGGGGTCTTTTTGTCATCGCATTTACTTTTTTGCTTCTCAGGAGGAAGGCGAGCAATGGGCCGCACAGCAAGGCAATATTGCGGTTGTTTCTGTAGAGGAAGCGTTCGCCTTTACTACGGCGTTGTGGGCCAAGGTTCTCGTTTATGTGTGAACCGGTAAAACTGGACGGTGGGCTTTTGGAAAGTCGAGCCAAAGTGCGAATCAAACGAATGTTTTTGTTGCTTTCTATCGTTTTGATGGGGGTGTTTGCGTGTAGCTCATCGAAAGAAAAGTCCGAGCAGCCGCAAACACAGGATGGTTCAAATAGTGCGGTTGAAGCGGGACAGTCTGATGTTCTGTTGGTTCAAGAGAACGTTTTGGTAGAGCACGACAAAAGTTCTTGTCTCTGGCCCCAAGGGACTTATGGCATTGAGATCGGTGATACGCTCCAAGATATAGAGGGGAGCGTCAAAGACTGTCAGCGGGAACCGGTCACACTCCGTCAGGCTGCATGTGGGAAGCGGGTTATCTACATCAATGTAGCCGCAGCATGGCATCCACCAGACCAAAAGGTTTCCAGCCAGCTCGAAGTGCTGCAACAACGATTCAAAGGCAAAAGTTTCTTCATGGTTCAAATCTTGGTTCGTGACGACCAAAACCAGCTTCCAACCTCCGTTTTTTGCCGACAGAGGCAGCAAAAACAAGCATTTTCGTTTCCAGTATGGATAGACCCGCTGGAAACCTTGTTCAAATATTCTTCCCAGAACATCAAAACGCCGATTCATCTGATTCTTGATAAGAAGCGCGTGATTCGGCTCAAAAACCCGAAGGCGACGATAGAACAACTATCTGCCCAGATCCAATCGTTGCTGTCTGAGTAGAGCGATTGTGGAACAACAGGAGAGAGCATGAGCAGTGAACAAAAACTGAGCGGTCGCACCGCAGTAGCGGCCATTTTTACAGGCATTTTGGCCTCGGCCTGCTGTATTGGCCCGCTTTTGCTGGCCGTTTTGGGGATTGGAGGAGCAGGTTTGCTGGTCAAATTTGAACCCTATCGCCCCTATTTTATGGGCTTTACAGTCCTTCTTTTGGGAGCAGGTTTTTACTTTGCCTACTTTCGCAAACCCGCCGTGGTTGAAGGTATAGACGCATGTGGTTGTGAGCAGCCCAAGAAGAAGCAATGGGGTAAGGTGATGTTGTGGGTTGCGACTGTAATTGCAGTCGTGGCAATGGCAAGCCCTTACCTTCTGGCCACTTTCTCAGATGGTTCATTTTCAAAAGCGAATGCAGGCAAGCAGGCAGCAAAACAGACTGCGACCCGGCAGGTGACCTTGAAAATAAAAGGGATGACCTGCGGAGGTTGCATCGGAAACGTGACCCGCGCACTCAAAGGAGTTCCCGGTATTTACGCGGCCAAGGTGACTTTCAAGCCCCAACAGGCTGTCGTTCGATTCAATCCTCAAAAGACAAATCCAACTCAGATGATAGCGGCTATCAAAAAGGCCGGGTATCAGGCGAAGCTGGCACCTCAAAAAACCGTTGCCAGCATCAAAACCACTACGTTGAATATTACAGGTATGACGTGTGGAGGTTGTGTGTTCAATCTGACCCGCGCTTTGAAGCGAGTCAAAGGGGTTGTTTCTGCGAAGGTCACACTGCAACCACAACGAGCTATTGTTCGTTATGAGGCGAAAAAGGTGAATGTTCGGCTTCTCGTTCGGACGGTAAAACGGGCAGGATATAATGTTGTTGGGTCGAAAAAGAAGCGAGTCAAGAAGGCTTCAAAGTTGATAAAGAAGGGCCGAACACGCCTTGCAGAGTTGCCGAAAGCTCTGCCCCTGCTCAAGCAAATATTCAATCGGGACAAAAAATACGTCCGGCTTCTTTTCCTGTTCTCACCCGTCTGACCTGGCTGTGTTCGCGGGTTCCGCGAAGTCAAACGTGAAGTGATGAAAACGATGAAAAATAAACAACTGAGAGCTTACTTTGTATGGCTGCCTGTGCTTCGTGCTGACAACTACAAAGCAGCCCAACAGCGGCCCTTTGAACTGATTGATTCTCGAACCAGACACTTTTGGGATGCGAAACGTGGTTTGGGATGGGAATTGGGTAGGCTGCTCCAAATTCCCCGCCACAAAAGGCAGAAAACCAGCCCATACGGCTATGGGCTTGGATGGGACATCTATCTGGCCTACTCTCCCGGTATCACATGGAAGAAAGCTCCTCCAAAACCCAGCTAACCGGGATACGCGAGGCTATCCAGCGTATGTCCTCACGCAGAACCTTCCCCCCCATCGTTTCGACGAGTTGGTGGATTTTGAGTACTTGCAATGGTAATTTACAGGTTGAAAGGAAAATGTTCTCCTGGCGCCAGATAGTCGCGGTTACCTGGCCTTCTTTGACCTTTTTTGTCACCATTGTTGGTTTTGGTAGCGGTCTGGACTCAAAACCGGATTGCAAAGATGGGGCATTGCCTTTGGCTACGAAAGTCGCCCAAAATCCGTACTTCTCGCATTCTTCAATAAAGGAAGACGTGGCGTGAAGGGCATCAGCAATAACAACATCGATGGTTTTGATACCATAGTCTTGTGTAATTTGTTCCAAAAGCCTCGGTAAAGCCGTTATCTCGCCCTCGTGACCACCTTTATCTGTTTGGGGAAGCTGGCTGATAAAACCGACCCACGGACTGAACGAATCTCCAATCAAACGAGCTGTCACGATTCGATGCTCGTACCAAATGAGAGGAGGGTCCCCTTCTTCGGCACAGCAGCGATATACTTCGTGTTTGATACAGCCGTCACAGGAAAAATGGCGTGTTGAGAAAGGCTGGCAGCCATCAACAGAGAGAACACGCAGGCCATCAAATTCTGTGGTCGAATGTATTTTGGCCCGACGCATTCTTTTGACCGAAGAGACAACAGCGGCACGAACACTGTTGGTCTCAAGTTTTGGATAGAAGTGACGAAAAGCTCCTTCCACAGGGGTGGACTTGAATAGAGGGAGCCCGATAAAGCGGCGCCAGCCTTTCTTGGTGAGGCGGCGGCACATCTGCCTGGTGGACTTTGTACGGCAAAGGAAAGCGAGCAAACAAGCGGCGGTCATCATTCCGGTAGGATAGAAAGGCTCTTCTCTGGTATCGGTAACAAGGGAAAGATCATCTTGTACTTTGCAAGTGTCCTTTAAATATCGACCGATTTGTTTTATCCTGATTACCAAAATTCGTATTCTCCTCTTTTGTTTGGATGGAAGAATGCGAATTTTACCTTATCTCGTTGAGGAAAGAATCCTTTTTCTTTTGGTAGCTTTGGAGTCCCCGTTACGCACCGCTAGTGTTTCAGGAAACAAGGGAAAAGAAGGCTTGAGGGGGGCGAAAAAGTCCTGTGGAGGGGAGATAGTGATATATCTCCTGAATGAAGAGAGAAGGTGTCGAAGATTTACAGGAAAAAAGAGTGGTCGTGCTCAGTCCAAGAAGAGCAACTCCACATCCATTACAAAGGCAAACGATGCAGTGGTCATGAGGCGTGATGGGTTTCGGACGATTCTCTCCAGACTGAAGTTGAAGAGTGTGAAAAGTTGAATCTTGGGAAGCACAACAGGAATCGCACAAAAAGGGTACACTTTGCCAGAGCAGCATCAATGAAAAAGCATAGATGAAGAGCCGGTATATTACCATTTCTCAGGTGCCTCCCTGCTCTTCCTCATCGTCTTTATCCAAAGCTCCGAGAATCAAACATTGTTTTGCGGAGCCTTCACCAGGACAAGCGGTTGTCACCTCTATAAGCGCTGACTTCATTTGTTCGAGTGCCTCAATTCGCTCCTCAATATCTTTGATCTTCATATTGGCTCGTTCCTTCACCTCAGTGCATACACCATCTTCTGTTCTTTTGAATGAAAGTAACTCTTGGATTTCTCGCAAGGTAAAGCCGAGTCT
>MDSW01044885.1_pt1 | contig 20474 bp, 17 predicted proteins | sample 811171 | NCBI WGS metagenome assembly MDSW01 (sample SAMN05326641, study PRJNA326480) | marine metagenome | isolation source: seawater | place: Atlantic Ocean: North West | collected 2012 | reverse complement strand
TCAATTTTTAAAACTTGATAGCAAAAAGATACTTGAACAGTTTGAAAGTGAAACAAACTTAAAACGTAAAAGTATTTTTAAGAACCTAACTAAAAATACAAGCCAAACAATTAAAGAAACCCGAAAAATATCTGTTAAAAATGATAGTGCAAGCGATAAAAAAGAAATAAAAACCAATCTTTCATTTAATGAAGAGATTATAGAAAATAAAAAATCTAGTTCTTTCAATATTAATGAAAAATATTTTCTTAAACCAAAAAATATATTATCCTCCTTTTTATTAGCAACTCTTTTATTATGTATTTATCTTTTAGTTAGCTTTCTAAGCAATCAGCAAAATACTTCATCTAATGAACAAAGCAATGATGAAAACATGGATCTATCTAATAATCATCAGATAATTGATAATAGTTTATTAACCAATGATAATTTCAATCAAAATAAATTTCATTCTAGAGAGAATTATAAGTTGAGATACATTAATGATTTGCCTTATAAGCTTCAAATTGTAACTAAAGAAAAAACAAAATTAAATGTCAGTTTTGATAAAAAAGGTAAAAGAATAGAAGAATTCAACAATATTGCTTCAAGTGGGACACTAATACAACTAAATCAAAATGATAATATTTATTTCGATTTATGGAATGCTAAACATGTTGAAATTTCTATTGGAAATAAATCAATAACAAAATATTTAAAAAATGATTTTATAGTACGCGGATCATTTAAACCAACTGATAAAATTCTTTATCTAGAATTTTATAAATATTAATCTAAATTTTGTATCCATTCTTTAATTAAGTCAAGACCTTCTCGATGTACCATGCTCCTACCTAACTCAGGCATCATTATTCCAGGATCAGTTGATTCAAATCTATACACTAAAATTGACTCATCTGGTTTCCCTGGAACAATATCATATTTCAAGTGTCCTGAACCTCTTCCAGCTGCCACAGGAGTTTTATAAACACCTAATGATTTTAAATTTGTTTCATAAAAATCTAAAAATAATCCAGTATTATTAGCAGGTCCATTAACATTATGGCAATGAGCACAATTAATATCTAGCCAAGCTCTTGCTCGATCATTAACATTATATAATTTAGAATCATTCCATTTTGCAATTTTTGGAATCAAATCATAGTCAGGTAAATTTTCTATAATTCCTAATTCTTGCCAAAAAAGTAACTGATTTTTATTTTTGTTATCATTTCTATTTAATTGTCTTGCGGTTGGTCCAATGGGTTTTAAAAAACCTGAATTCACATGACATCCTTTGCATTGATTCATATTAGGGATAATATAATCAATAGATTGATAATTATTATTTTTATCTATCCAGAAAGCGTTTTTATTTCCTCCTGTAATTTCAAGGTAGGCTTCTTTTTGTTCTTCATCCCAAATATATGGCAACGCTACCCATCCACTATTTTCATGAATCAATATTCTTGTTTCCATTAAATTTATATCAGAATTACTTTTATTGAAATCTGAAGGATAATAAAATGTTTTGGAAATTATTGTACCTATAGGAAACTCTAAAACTTCCTTTTCTTTATATATGATTTTTTCACCTTCAGGAATGAATATTGCTCTATGCTTATACGCATAATCAGTAAACAATGGGGTGATAAGTTCATAGGTTGTAAATTCAGGACTTGTAACTAGATCTTTAGGATTACCTACATATAAATTATATTCAGATATTTTTTTATTATAATTTGAAAATAAAAAAGAATAAAAAAATGAAAAAAGAATTATTAGTACTGTTTTTTTCATTCTTATGGAAGTATTATAACAGGTTTTAATTTAGGATGTGAACAATCATGCACATTTAAATCATGTGACATTTCATTAAAATTATTCCCTGCATCTAAATTTACAAAATCACCATTTTTATTATTCTGAATACAAATTTTATATTTATCATTCAATATACCATTTGAAATTAAATCAGAATCTACAATCCCATCGTAAATGATATCTGGAATATCTCTCCAAAAATTATATGCTAATAAAAATCCTATTGGTTGAGAAAAAGAAAATGCCGGAAATTGTTTTTCTCTAAAATATGAATTATCATATAGATAAATAGTATTAGGGTATGGATAATATAAACTGTCGCTAATTTCTTCCTCAGTAATAAAATAACTAACTATTGATGTATTAGCTGTTTTATTATTTGAAATTATATTATCAAAAATTTCAACATTAGATGCAGCTAAAATCATAATCCCTGTTCCTGCAGGTACTTTTGCAACTATATTTCCTTCTGGAGCAAAATTAGATATATTATTATTTATAACTTCATTATTGAAGACTCTAACTTTACCACCTTTTTTAACTGGTAAATCTGGTAAATCAAAAATCAGTATACCACCGGTATTATCGTGAGCGTAATTACTAAATACATCAGCAAAAGTTGAATTTTCAATCTCAATACCAGCAACATTATGAAATGCTTCAGAATTTTTAACAATTATATTTTGAGATTGACCAACGTATATCCCTGCATCTGAAGCTCCAATAGCAACACAATTATCAATAAAAACATCCTTTGATTTAACTGGGTATAACCCATAGCTACCATTTGTTTCCTTTGGGCCGCCTGTCCATTGTGCTTTTAAATTAATAAATTTAATACCATCAGTATCTTCGACTTTAATCAAATCGCCCTTGCTATTTTCAATAGTAAAATCTTTTAAAGTAATGTTGCTACTATTTGTAATTTTAATTCCCTCAGCACCTTCAATTTGTCTATCAAAATTTAATATAGTCGAGTCAACACCATATCCCACAATAGATACATTTTTTAAATTATCTCCCCAAAGACTTCTAGATATAAAACTTTTACCCTTAGGAAGATAAATAGTATCACCTGATTTAGCTAAAATTAATTTTTCTTGTATATCTTTATAAATATTTTGATCAGAAAAAAGTAAACCAGCAAATATACATAATATAAGTTTCCATTTCACTATAGACATATTTATTAACCTCTTATTGATTATTAATTTAATTATTTTATAACAATAATAAAAAAACAGAAAATATATTTGCATCATAATGGGTAAATTAACTATTATAATGGGTAAGTGTGGGGAATAATCCCATCCATTTAAATAAAAAGTTATTAGTTAAAGGTATAATAATGTCATTTACTGGCGAATATTGTAATTCTATTGACCAAAAAAATAGATTAAGTATTCCTGCAAAATTCAGGAATTATCTTGGTCCAAACAATGATAAGACTTTTGTTTTGAGCAAAGGTTTTGATGAATGTTTGTTTTTATACCCTCTTGAAGAATGGAAAATTGTTGAAGAACAACTATCATCTTTAAGTAGTATAAAAGATAAAAATAGAAATTTTATTAGAAAAATTACAAGACACGCTAATTATGTAAAATATGACTCTCAGGGTAGAATCGCTATTCCAGAAATACTGCTTAATTATGCTAACATTACTAAAGAAGTTTTGGTTATTGGTGTAGTTAAGAAAATTGAGCTGTGGGATCAAAATACTTTAAATAATTATGAAAAACAAAAAGACTTTTTGTCTGATGAGGATTTTGAAGATCTTGCAAATAAAATCAACTTTTAGCTTTGCTTTATGAAACATCACATCCCAGTGTTATTAGATGATGTGGTCAAATTTTTAGATATTAAACCCGAAGGAATATATATGGATTGCACAATTGGTTTTGGTGGACATTCAAAATCAATCATAAAAAAATTAAACAAAAGAGGCTTATTGATAGGCCTTGATTTAGACCCCTATGCTCTGAATGAAACAGAAAAAAAACTAAATCAATATAATAAAAATGTTTCTCTGCACAATTGTTCTTACAGTGTGTTTCCTCAAATATTAGAGAAACTGGGTATCGATAAAATTGATGGTTTTCTTTTTGATCTAGGTATCTCCTCCTACCAGATAGATTCAGAGCAAAGAGGGTTTTCTTATATGAAAAATTCTAAATTAGATATGAGATTTAATAATAATGATCAAAACATCAAAACAGCTAAAAATATAGTGAACTCGTTATCTGAAAAAAGCTTATCAGAAGCATTTAAGGATTATGGAGATTTACATGATAATGATAAGATTGCTAAGGCTATAATAAATGCAAGAGCTAAAAAAGAAATATCTACAACTTTTGAACTTAAAGAAATATTAACCAAAGCACTACCATACATTAATTACAAAAAATTATCTGTTATATTTCAAGTGATTAGAATTCTTGTGAATGATGAAATAAACGCATTTAAAAACACATTAAAACAAACAGTCAACTATTTGAAAATAGGTGGAAAAATAGCAGTCATAAGCTTTCATTCAATAGAAGATAGAATTGTAAAACATTTTTTTAAAGATGGAGTAATCTATAAAAATACTGCATATGATATTGAATATAAGGATTTAAACCACAAAATTAAGGTTTTAACAAAAAAACCTATAGTTGAAACATTTGCGAGCATCAAGAATAACAGAAGAAGCAGAAGTGCAAAATTAAGAGTAGCTGAAAGGATTTCATGAAAAAAAATAATAATTTTTTCAACTTTATATTTTACACATTAACTGTAATATTAATATCGGGTCTATTTATCTTGAAAATCACAATTAAAAATGAATGCTTAGAAACACAAAGCAGTATTAATAAATCAAAAAAAATGTTGGTTAAAAACAAAGATATAGTAAAAGAACTTCAAAGTTCCAGGGATTATTTAATGAGCTATCAACATATCCAAAATATACTATCTGAAAAAATGATAGCCGCTGTACCTGAAACTCTTATCATAAACATGCAAAGATAATGAGAAAATTCTTTCAGATATATTCTAAACGAATCAATTATCTGACAATTGGGATTTTCAGCTTTAGCTTTATAGTATTATCACTTTTTTTCAATATACAAATAATCAAACAAGAAGAAATAAAAAAGAAAGTAGCAACAAAAGGATATAGGCTAACTAACATTTATGGAAAAAGAGGTGAGATTACTGATACCAAGAATAATATTTTATCAGAATCAATTACTAAGTATGATTTTTGGGTTAATACAAAAAAACCTTTTGATCAATACAAAATAGCAAGGTTGCTTTCAGAAAATTTCAATAAACCAGATTCACATTATACAAAATTATTAGAAAAAAAATCAAATTCTATAAAACTAGAAAAAGATATTCTATTTCTTGAATCAAAAAAAATTCTTGATAATATTGACGATATTCAAGGATTGAATTATACTAAAAAAAATAAGCGATTTTATCCAAATAATTATCTAGCATGCCAAACACTTGGGTATGTTGACTTTGATGGAAATGGCAAAGGTGGTATTGAAGGTAATTTCAATACAATATTAAGTGGCGACACAATCCAAGTTAAGCTTAGAAAAGGTGCAAAAGGCAAATATTATAATCAGATTTTGAACTTTAAAGAAAATATAAATGGGAGCAACATACAACTCACTTTAGATATAGAACTACAAAAAATACTTCAAGAAGAACTGGAAAAAGCTACTTTAAAGACTAAATCAAAATCAGCTAACGGTATCATTTTAAATCCATTTACTGGAGATATTTTAGCAATGGCATCTATTCCCCATTTTAATCCCAACAGATACTATGAATATGATCTTCAAAACTATAAAAATCATGTCATTTCTGATGCATATGAACCAGGATCTACTTTCAAAATTATTCCTATGCTTGCATCATTGGATAATAACAATTCGCTAAATGAAAAATATTATTGTGAAAATGGGGTGTTTAATTTAACAAGCAAAAATAAACTCCATGACCATGAACCTCATGATTCATTAACAATTAAAGAAATATTTATTCATTCTAGCAATATAGGAATATCTAAAACTGTAAATAATCTAAGTAATATCGATATTTATAAATTATGTAAAAATTTTGGATTTGGATCTAAGACTGGGCTACCATTTAAAAATGAGTCTAAAGGAAAATTAAGAAGCCTAAAAAATTGGTCTAAAACATCAAAAACATATGTATCTATCGGACAAGAAGTTGGCGTAACAAATATGCAGTTAGCTTTAGCATATTGCGCAATAGCTAATGGGGGTTATTTATTAAAACCAAATATAATCAAAACAATAAAAAACAATGACCAAATTATATATAATAGAAAAATAGAACCAATTCGCAAAGTAATTAACAGTGAAAATTCAAAAACAATTTTAACTATGCTTAATGAAGTTGTAAATCTCGGCACTGCTAAAAGCTTAGACCTTAATGGTTATAAAATTGGAGGCAAAACTGGAACAGCTCAAAAATTCATTAATGGGGAATATTCTAAGAATGAATTCATATCTTCATTTACATCAATTTTCCCAATAGATAGGCCTAAGTATGTTATGGTTGTATCTATAGACTCACCAATCTACGGAAAGCACTGGTCGAATGAATCAGCTGTGCCTTTATCTAAAAACATAATTAGCAGGATTATTGTAAATGATAATTATTTATATGATAATAATAAAACAGCAATACTTGCAGCAAACAAAGAAACTAAAAATCAAAAAAACAATTCTTATAACGCAATTATATATACTAGAAATATCCAACAAGACAAAACTCCTAATTTTAGGGGCAAATCACTCAGAGAAGCTCTTAAAATATCTAATTTAGTTGGATTAAAGCTACAGCCAGATAAGCTAAGTGGGAAAATAATTTGGCAATCAATTAAACCTGGAACAAAAATTTCAGATGAAAAAATTTGCAAAGTAAAGATGTCAATATAATGAAATTATCAGAAATATTACAGAACATAAAATTTAAAGGAGAATATAACGATATAGAAATATCGAACATAACATATGATTCACGTAAAGTCAAAGAAAACAGTCTTTTTATTGCAATATCAGGTGAAAATAATGATGGACATGATTATATTTTAAATGCAATTAACAAGGGAGCAACAGCGGTTATTGCAAATGGGAGAGCTCCTATAACTGACCTTGTACCTATAATCCAAGTTAAAAACCCGAGAAAGACTATGTCGGAGATTGCTTCAAATTTTTATGAACATCCATCAAGTAAATTGAAAATAATTGGAGTAACAGGCACTAACGGTAAAACAACAACAACTCAAATCATTGATTATATTATAAAGTTTAGCAGAAGAACCAGCAGCTCATTAGGTACACTTGGTTTTAACACACCATCGGGAATCATTTCAACCGGATTCACCACTCCTGAATCAATTGAACTACAGCAAATTTTAAAAACAATATCTGATGGTGGGATAGAATATGTGCCAATGGAAATCTCTTCACATGCCATTGAGTTATATAGAGTAAATAATGTAGATGTGGATATCGCAATTTTTACTAATCTTGGTTATGACCATTTAGACTTTCATAAAACACAAGAAAATTATTTTAATTCTAAACTTAAATTATTTACAAATTTGAAAAGAAAATCAATTGCAATTCTTAATTATGATGATGAAAGAACTGAAAAAATTACAAAAAAAATAATATGCAATTTTGAAACCTATGGTTTTAACAAAAAAGCTAATCTATATGTGAAAAAATATTCACTTGGAATAGATAAAACAATAATAAAATTTAAATATAAGGATACATCATTTAATATACAGACACGATTAATTGGCAAATTTAATATTTCAAATATTGCTGCTGCAATACTTTGTTGTATTAAAATTGATATCCCTATAAATATCATAAAAGAATCATTCAAATTTTTTAATAATGTCCCAGGTAGACTACAGTCATATAAATCAACAAATAATAATACAGCTATAATTGATTACGCACATACTCCTGATGCTTTTGAAAATATATTTGAAAATATATCATTATTAAAAAAACCTCAACAAAAAATTATATCAGTATTTGGATGTGGTGGAAACAGAGATAAATCAAAAAGATCTTTAATGGGCTCTATCGCTTGTAGTTATTCAGATTTAATCTACATAACTAATGACAACCCTAGATTTGAACCTGAAGATGAAATAATAAATGATATTTGTCATAATCTAGATAAGGAAAAATACAAAATCATTAAGAATAGAGAAAAAGCAATAATAGAAGCATTGTCAAAATCCAAAAACTCAATTATTCTAATATTAGGCAAAGGTGTAGAAAAGTACCAAATAATCAAAAATAAAAAAATTCCATATTCAGATATTGATATTGTAAAAAAATATATAGATGAGAATTAATATCACAGATAAAAAAAATTTTATAAAAATGTTTAACAGCACATACAAAGATAATCCTGTAAAAAAAATTAATGGAATTACAACTGATTCTAGAAAAGTAATGAAAAATGATATATTTTTTCCAATAAAAGGAGAGAATTTCGATGGTCATAATTTTATAAACAATGCTTTATCTGCAGGAGCGATATGCTTTAGTGAACAGAAAACTACTAGAAAGAATATTATTTACACTAAATCTATCATTAATGAAATAAATGCAATTTGCAAAAAATGGAAGAAAATATCCAAAGCTAAAATAATTGGGATTACAGGTTCCAATGGTAAAACTACAACAAAAGATTTACTATATCATATTTTTAAAAATAATTATTCAACTAGCAAAACCATTGGGAATTTTAATAGCTCAATTGGCTTTCCTATTTCTTTTTTATCAACAAAATCAACTGATGATTTTTGTATTTTAGAATATGGCGCTAGCAAACCAAAAGAAATAAAAAATTTATGCGATATAATTAGTCCAGATATTAGCTATATAACTAATGTATCAAAAGCTCATATTGAAAATTTTAAATCATTCGATCAATTATATGAAACAAAATTAGATTTATATAAATATACCAAAGAAAGTGGTAAATGTTTTATCAATACTGATAATATTACAATTGATAAACTGAAGTTGAAAAGCAAATCAATTCTATTTGATATATCTGAAAATACTAACATAGAATTTATTAATGACAATAATGACTCTTATCTAAAAATAAATAACAAAAAAATTCATGTCCCAAATCATCTTACTCATATTATTGATAATATCTTAGCAACATGTATAATTTCAAAAAACTGTAATATAAATGATAAAAAAATAAATAATTCATTAAAAACTTTCAACCTTCCAAGTGGCAGAGGAAATATTATTGATTATTCTTACTATAAAATCATTGATGATTCTTATAATGCAAATCCTGTATCTACTATTTTGGCTATAAATAGATTTTGTCAACTACATAACTCCGGTAAAAAAATATTAGTTATTGGAGATATGCTAGAGTTAGGGGAAGATGCAATCAAAGAGCATGAAAATATAGCATATGAACTAAATAAATCAACAATTGATGTAATACTAACATATGGAACTTTATCATCTAATATTACTAAAAATATTATCGCAAAAAAACATTCTAAACACTACACAGATAAAACAAAATTAAAAATCGAGTTGAATAGCCTTATATCAAAAGATGATATAATATATTTAAAAGGATCACGTAGTATGCAACTAGAAAAATTATATTTGAAAGATTCATGATTTATTATTTATTAAATCAAGATTTGAATATTGTTCAATATATTTCATTTAGAGCTGCAGGTGCAGCTATAACAGCATTAATTATAAGTTTCCTCATCGGGCCCAAAATAATCCGCACACTTAATAATCATCAATTCGGTGAAAAAATCCGAAAAAACGGGCCTGATTTACACCTTCATAAAGAAGGAACCCCATCGATGGGAGGGATAATTATTCTATTATCGATTATCCTTCCCACGATCCTCTGGGCAAAACTTAGTAATCCATTTATAATAATTATTCTTATATCTATAATATGGATGGGGATAATTGGTTTTATAGATGATTATCTTAAAATTAAAAAGCATTATTCAGATGGGTTGATTGCAAGATATAAACTAGCTGGACAAATGATTTTAGGTATATTTATTTCATATGTAATCTTCCAGGAAAACTCAATCATCAACTATAATCTAATTTCTGATAATAAAAATATTGATTTAATATCTGTTTCTAACATATCAACACCATTTATTGCTAATGGTGTTTTTAACATTGGTTTTTTATATATTCCATTAATAATTATTATAATAACAGGTACATCTAATGCGGTAAATCTCACTGATGGACTTGATGGATTGGCTACAGGATTAGTTGCTATATCGACACTAGTATTTGCGGCAATTGCATACGCGAGTGGAAGAATTGATTACAGCAATTATTTAAACATAATTTTTATTCCAAATAGTGGCGAACTATTTATTTTCTGTTTAGCCATGATAGGCTCCTGTATTGGTTTTTTATGGTTCAATGCACATCCAGCTAAAGTATTTATGGGTGACATAGGTTCATTATCATTAGGAGCTGCAATTGGAACATTAGCTATACTATTAAAAAAAGAAATTCTATTAATTATAATTGGCGGTGTGTTTGTCATTGAGTCACTATCAGTTATATTTCAAGTATTGTATTTTAAAATCACTAAAAAAACTAGAGGAAAAGGTGAAAGATTATTCAAGATGGCACCTATTCATCATCATTTTGAATTATCAGGATGGAATGAAAATCATGTAGTTGTGAGATTTTGGATTATAGGAGTTATTCTTGCTTTGTTATCACTAACAACTTTCAAAGTTCAATGAAAAAGTTAAATGATATAAAACAAAATATTAATAAGCAAAAAATAACTATTCTAGGAGGAGGGGTTAGTGGAATAGGTGCTGCTACATTAGCTAATTTTCTTGGAGCAAAAGTTCTTTTGAGTAATGATAAAAAAAACCAGGTATTCAAATCATTAAATTCAAATATAAAAATTGAATATTCTCATACAAGAAAATGTCTTGAATCAGACTTGGTTATAATCAGCCCAGGTATTAACCCAAACAAATCTTCAATAGTAAAAAAAATAAATGAATACAATATTCCTATTGTTAGTGAAATTGAATTTGGATACTGGTTTACAAAATCACCTATCATCGGTATAACTGGTTCAAATGGAAAATCTACCGTAGTAAAATTAACATATGAAATTTTCAGAAAAAAATTCATCCATTCACAATTAGGAGGGAATATTGGAATATCATTTTGTCAAAATGTTTACAATGAATTAAAAGACAAAGATAAATCTACAATCCATATTTTAGAGTTAAGTAGTTACCAACTACAAAATATAGTAGAATTCAAACCCAATATAGCATGCATACTAAATATATCAAAAGACCATATAAAACGCCACGGTACTTTTGAAAATTATTTTAAAGATAAATTAAAAATTATTAAAAATTGTAATAATAGTACTCATATCATTTATAATAAGGATGATAAAAAACTCAAAGAATACTTTAAAAATAATAAAAATGTGATTTCTTTTTCTAAAAAAAATAACTCAAATAACTACGTATCAATAGATGATAATAAAATATATTGCTCTAAAACAAAAAAATTAATCATAGATCCAAAAGAAACTCATCTAATTGGTGATCACAATATTTCTAATCTAATTGCAGTTATTCAAATAGCTAAAATTTATAATATAGATTTAAAAATAATTAAAAAAACAATTTTAAACTTCAAAACTCTTGAACATAGAATGGAAAAATTAAATGTTAAATCTAAAACCATATTTATTAATGATTCAAAGGGTACAAATTTAGTTTCAACTTCAGCAGCAATAAAAAGCTTTGATAAAGATATTTTTCTGATACTTGGAGGTTACTCTGAGGATTCAGTCGAAAAAAAACAAATTGTAGAATTAATTAAAAATAAAAATGTTCATACAGTTATATGCTATGGGCAAATTGGAAAAGAATTATATAACACTATAAAAGATTATAAAAAATCATATTATACAAAACAATTTGAATCAGCAATATTACTATCTATAGAACATGCTTTTGAAAATTCTATAGTTTTATTATCTCCAGGATTTAAAAGTTTTGACCAATTTAAAAACTTTGAAGAAAGAGGTGAAAAATTTAGGCAAGTTATAGAGAAAAACTGTGCATAGATATGAAAAACAAGAACCACATATATGAAAAACCTGTAACCTATATAATTATTGCAATGATGTTTATTGGCTCAGTTTTGTTATACAATGCTAGTAGCACATTGGCGGTAAACAAATTTAATAGCTATTCATTCTTTATTAATAAGCACTTGATAAGGTTACTAATTGGAATCATTGCATTTACAGTAATGTATAATTTTAAATATTCATTTATTAAAAATAATTCTAAAAAAATTTTATTTTTATCTTGGGCTGTAATGATAACTGCATACTTTTTTAATGATGACACATCAACAAGAAGATGGTTAATTATAAATGGTAAAAATATTTTCACTACATCAGATTTAGGAAAGCTATCAATTATAATATATACAGCATATTTTATTGAAACTTATAAAAATCAAATTAATAATGTTAAAATTTTACTAAAAGAATTTATTCCTTATTTTGTAGTAACTATATCTTTAATTCTATTCCAACCTGACTTAAGTACATCATTCGCTGTAACAGCAATCATTATTTCATTATTAATTATATCAGGGTTAAAAATTAGTTATTTATTGCTCCCATTAATAATATTTTTCTTAGGATTGTCAATCAAATTGATAAATACTCCTTATCAATATCAAAGATTTACAAATTGGATTAATGGAAGTAATAATATTCAAACAGAAAATGCTGCTAATGCTTTAGGTAATGGTGGCCTTTTTGGTGTTGGGTTAGGGAATAGCATTATAAAAGAAGGATTTCTACCAGAAGTACATACAGATTTTATTCTACCTATAATTGGTGAAGAATTTGGATTTATAGGGATAGTCATATTATTTATTTTATTTTTAAGCTTTTATTTATACGGAGTTAAAATATGTAAATCTTCTCCTGATATATTTAGCTCAATGCTTTGTCTAGGGCTAACAATAAATATATTATTTTATTTTTTAATAAATGCCTCATATGTAATTGGATTATTTCCAACTACTGGATTGCCAATACCATTTTTTAGCTATGGGGGGTCACACACACTATTTAATATGATAGGATTAGGAATAATAATGAACATATCAAAATATACGAATGTATATAAATATAAATATATCAATAATGGGTAAAATGATATTTATAACTGGAGGTGGAACAGGTGGTCACCTATTCCCTGCTATATCAATTGGAGAAGAGTTGATTAAGAGAGGGTTTTCTATAATTTATATAGGATCTAAACATGGAATTGAAAAAAAATACTTCAAAAAAAATAGATTAACTCACTACCTTTTAAATATAAAAGGCATACAACGTAACCTATCATTCAAATCTATAATTAATAACATTTTGCTCCCATTTAGATTTACTATTTCATATATATTATCTATAGCTTTAATCAAAAAATATAAGCCTGTTACAATTATAGGTACTGGAGGATATGCTTCAGCACTCCCCTTAATAGCTGCTAGACATCTAAATATTCCTATTATGATTCAGGAACAAAATTCAATACCTGGAATAACAACAAGACTAATGGCAAAAAATGCTAAAAAAATATTTCTTGGCTTCAAATATTCAGAAAAATTATTTACTAGTAATAATTCTATTTATACGGGAAACCCAATAAGAAAGGACTTGAAAATTTTAAATAAAAATGAATGTAAATCCAATTTAAAATTTGATAAAAATAAAAAACTTGTATTAATAATTGGTGGTAGCCAAGGTGCAAGACCAATCAATAAATACATAAATGAAAACATTGATTTTTTTATAAAAAATGATATACAACTAATGTGGCAAGTAGGAAGTTTAGATTATAATACGATTAATAGATATAACAAATATAAAAATATAAAAATTACAGAATTTATAACTGATATGTCTGAGGCATATTCAGCTGCAGACATTGTTGTTTCTAGAGCTGGAGCAATAGCTATTAGTGAATTAACATTTTTCAAAAAAGCAATGATATTAATTCCCTTACCTAGTGCAGCAAATAATCATCAAAATATAAATGCAAATTACTTAAATGAAAGAAAAGCATGTATAATTATCAATCAAGCAGAATTGAATGAAAAAAAACTAGAAAAAAAAATTTTAGATTTGCTCAAAAATGAAAAAAAAATCAATCAATTAAAGCAAAATGCAGATTCACTATCTATGCCAAAAGCAACAATAAATATAATAAATAATATTACTCACTCAATTTAATGGAAAATTTATTTAAAAAAACAAAACACTTACATTTTATAGGGATAGGTGGAATAGGTATGAGTGGAATGGCTGAATTATTATTAAACCATGGATTTAAGATTTCTGGGTCAGATTTAAATAAATCTGAAAGAACCATACATTTATCAAATTTAGGTATTCAAATTTTTTATGATCATAAATCAGAAAATATCAAATCTCCAGATATGATTATATATTCATCAGCAGTAGATAAAAATAATAAAGAAATAACTAAAGGCATAAATGATAAAATTCCAATAATCAAAAGGTCAGAATTACTTGGTGAAATAATTAAAATAAAGGAGACAAGCATTGGAATCGCTGGAACTCATGGGAAAACTACAACATCATCAATGCTTGGCTCTATATTACATGAATCAAACTACGATCCTACATTAATTATTGGTGGAATAGTAAACAAATTTAATAGCAACAATATTTCTGGAAATGGAAAGGTAATTGTAGTAGAAGCTGATGAATTTGATAGAAGCTTTTTATCTTTAAAGCCTACACACTCAATTATTAATAACTTAGACTTGGAGCATTTAGATTGCTATGAAAATATTGAAGATTTAAAGAATACATTTTGCAAATATGCAAACTCCATACCATTTTATGGGAAAATTGCAATTAATCTTGATTCTAAATATTTAAATGAAATCACACATAAAATTAACAGGCCTAAAATAACATTTGGGATTGATAATAAAGCAGATATAAATGCAGAAATTATATCTTTTACTGAAAATTCCTCAAAATTTAAAATTACAAGTGAAATATATAATTCGTTTACGATTGAATTAAATTGCCCAGGAAAACATAACATCTATAATGCATTAGCAGCTACAACCATATCTTTGGAATTAGGTGTATCAACAGATCAAATTATTGCTGCATTAAAAAACTATTCAGGGGTTAAAAGAAGATTTGAAATTAAATATAATAATTGTGATATAATGTTGGTTGATGATTATGCTCACCATCCAATTGAAATTGAATTCACATTAAACGCTGCAAAAAAGGGTTGGAATAAAAGAATAATTTCAATATTCGAGCCTCATCTATACAGTAGGACAAAAAACTTTCACCATGATTTTGCAAACGCTTTATCCATATCAGATCAAATCATAATATCAGACATTTACGGAGCTAGAGAAAAACCACTCAAAAGTATTTCTAGCGAATTAATAATAAATGATCTAAATAAATTAGGTTTTAAAGATTGCATATATATAAAAAATAAAAATGATATTCCAAATTATATTCAAAAAATAGTTCAGAAAAATGATATGATTATTTTAATGGGAGCTGGACAAATAAATACTATTTCTAATGACTTAATTAAAATATTTAAAAAAAATTATGAATAATAAAATAGAAAAAACTACAAATTTATTATTTTTATTTCTTTTAGTTTCTATTGGAGTATATTCATTTATATATACATTTAAAATGAATATATTTAAAATAGAAAAAGTATTAATATCAGGAAATGAATTTGTAGATAATCAAACAATTAAAAATATTATAAATGAAGATATTAAAAACAAAAACATTTATGACGTAAATCTTTCAGATGTAAACTATAAAATAGAGAAAAACAGTTTCATACAAAATGTAAAAACTTACACAGAATTACCATCTACAATTTCAATTCATGTTAATGAAATCAATCCTGTTATGTTGTATCAAGAACATAATACATACTATCTAATAGATGAAAAACATAAAAAAATTAAAGCCGATATAAATGCTATAAATTTCTTTTCAGTTCCAATACTAACTGAATATGACAACATAACACAATCAGATAACAAACAAATAGTTAATTCATTAAAAACACTAGCAATAGAAAATTTTGGTTTATACAATTCTATTAATGAAATAAAAATAAAAAATGAAAATATATTACTAATTATTAATAATACTACTGTAAAAATCAACAGAGATAATGTTAAAGATAATGTTTTAAAACTACTAACATTTAATAAAGAGATTAAAGATCATAATTCAATTGACTCATATAAATATATAGATTTAACAATACCTAACCAAATTATTGTAAAGGATAAAATTATATAAAATGAAAAATCAAAGAATAATAACAGGCATTGATATTGGAACAACAAAGATAGCAGTGATAATTGCTGAAAAAAAAGATGGTATAATTAATATTTTAGGATTTGGGAAAAGCAGCTCTAACGGTTTGAGCAAAGGGGTTGTGGTAGATATTGATAAAACAATAAAATCAATAGGGAAAGCTGTTAAAGAAGCAGAGAATCAAGCAGAGCTTGAAGTAGAGTCTGCATATGTTGGATTGACAGGAGAACATATAAAAGGTATAAACTGTTCAGGAGCAATCACAATATCATCAAATGATTATAGAAATCCTGCAGGCGAACAAATTCAAAAAAAAGATATAGACAAAGTACTAGATCATTCACAAGCAATAAACCTATCTCCTGATAGAAAAATATTACATGTATTATCAAAAGAATTTAAGGTAGATGAAAAAAATGGAATATTAAACCCTATTGGATTATCTGGTCATAGACTAGAAGCAAATGTACACTTAGTTACAATAGCAAGAAACATAGAAAAAGATTTACAAACATGTATTGAACAATGCGGGCTAGACATAGATGGTTTTATCTTAGAGCCATTGGCATCATCATCCTCAGTTCTAGATATAAATGAAAAAAAATTAGGTTCAATATTGATTGATATAGGAGGTGGAACCAGTGATATAATTATTTATCATAACAATGCAATAATGCACACAGGCGCAATCCCACTTGGTGGTGAAAATATTTCAAAGGATATTGCTTATGGGTTACAAACATCTCTTGAACAAGCAGAAATTTTAAAGTGTAAATATGGAATAGCTAAAACATGTCTAGCAGATGAGCAGAAAAAACTAAAAATTATTGGAACAAATGGAAGAGAAGATAAAGAAATATCAGAAAAGGATTTATCTGAGATTATTCAACCGAGGCTCCATGAAATGTTTAATTTAGCAAAAGAAGAAATAAATAAAAGTGACCATAAATCAGAATTTACCTTTGGTATTATATTAACAGGTGGAGGTGCATCACTGAAAAATATAGCTGATGCAGCACAAGATATATTTAATATGCCAGTAAAAATTGGCATACCTGATTCAGTAAATGGAAAAATTGATATAATTAATAATCCAAGATTTTCAACAACAGTTGGGATAATAAAATATGCAATAGATAACGAAAAAAATATTAATGAAAAAATCAACTTCAATAATAATGATAGTATTTTTTCAATATTTAAGAAAAAAATAAAACAATTAGTTAACTAAAATTAATAATAGGAGATAAAATGTTATTTGAACCAGCAAATTTATCAGATCAAAAAGCAAAAATCATTGTAGTTGGAGTTGGAGGTGGAGGTGGAAATGCTCTAAATAGAATGATTCAAGATGGAATGAACTCTGTTGATTTCATAGCAATAAATACAGATGCTCAAGATTTAGAAAACAACAATTCTCAAATCAAGCTTCAAATTGGGAAAGAATTAACAAAAGGATTAGGAGCAGGTGCTAATTCTGAAATTGGGAAAAATGCAGTTGAAGAAAACAAAGATGTAATTGTTAATGAATTAAAAGAAGCTGATATGATATTTATAACTGCAGGAATGGGTGGTGGAACCGGAACTGGGGCAGCTCCTGCAATTGCAAAAATAGCAAGAGAAATTGGTGCACTTACAGTTGGGATAGTGACAAAGCCTTTTGCATTTGAAGGCCCAATTCGAAAGAAAAGAGCACTTGATGGAATTAAAGAAATGAAAAAAAATTGTGATACATTACTTGTTATTCCAAATGAAACTCTTTTAGAAATATCATCAGAAGATACAACAGTTACTGAATCATTTAAACTTGCAGATAGTATCTTAAATCAAGCTACAAAAGGTATTTCTGATTTAATAAATAAACCTGGCTTAATTAATCTAGATTTTGCAGATGTAAGGACTATTATGAAAAACATGGGTGATGCAATAATGGGTACTGGAATCGCAAAAGGTGAAGAAAAAGCAACTTTTGCAGCACAACAGGCAATTAATTCTCCACTATTACAAGATGCTAGCATAAAAGGAGCTAAAGGACTTCTTGTTAATGTCACTGGTCCTAAAAATATGACAATGAGAGAATTAAATGATGCTTCTAATATTATATATCAAGAATCTGGAGAGGATGCAAATGTAATTTTAGGTTGTGTAATTGATCCAGGGTTAAGTGATGAAATAAGAATAACTGTTATAGCAACCGGATTAAATAGTGAAAATCATTCAGATTTCTATGATGCTTACACAGAAAATAATATAAAAAACAAATATTCTATGGATTCAACAGTTATAGAAGAAGATATAAATGATTCTGAGATAACTAATGGATTAGAAAAAAATATTATTGAAAATAAAGAAATTAAAGAGGATAATGAAAGCAAAGAAAATATTATGAAATTTGGGAATGATTTAGATATACCTACTTTTTTAAGAAATAGAAAAATCTAGAAGTATTTGAAAAATAGTATCACCAGGCTTTGATTTGATTAATTTAAGATTTCCTTTATGCATATCTTTAATTATTCTTTTTGATAAATTAAGACCTATTCCCCACCCCTTAGATTTTGTAGTAAAGCCTGGCTTAAAAACTTTATTTTTATTTTTTCTATCAATACCTATGCCGTTATCTACAAATGAAATCTCAATCTGATTATTAGAAACAACATAAATAATTTGAATCAGACCTTTTTTTTCTTTTATAGAATCAATAGAATTTTTTATCAAATTCTCAAAAGCCCAGTATAATAATATTTTATCTCCTTTAACAAATACAGGCTTAACACTATTATCTAAAAATTCAATTTTTGTTTTACTTATTTTTGGTAATTTAGATTTATAATAATCGATTACATCAATTAATATTTCTTTAATATCTACATTTACAAACTTAGGTTTTGAACCAATTTTGTTAAATTTATCAGATATGTTTTCAAGTTTCATCAAATCTCTTTTCATTGAAAGATAAATTTTATCTTTATTTTTAGAGTTATTTTCTAACAATTTTACCCAACCCATTAAAGAAGATATGGGAGTACCTAATTGATGCGCCGTTTCCTTTGCCATTCCTACATACACATGATTCCTTTCACTAGATTGAATAAGATTAAAACCAATAATCATTAACAATAATACAATTCCTGCAAAACCAAATTCAATATAAGGAATCCATCTAATATTTTTAATCAAAATTGAATCACCATAATGAATTTGTATAACAGGTTCATTATTAACTTCAATTACTGTCAAAGGAGCATTTCCTCTATCCATTCTATTAATTATAGTACTCATAATTTGATCATAATTATCAGTACCCTCATTTTCTGTAATTAAGATATTTAAATGCTGATAACTATAAGTTCCATCAGTTTTTTTTGTAGATATAATCATTGGGATATCTAACTGATTTATAAGTGGCAGTAATGTTTCTAACAAATATTGTGAATCCACATTATCATTTGTTAATTTTTCATGGTATATACTAGCAATTGTTTTGACCTGCTTATTTAATTCGTTACGAAATTGATTAATCAAATATGAATTTGTGAGGAAAAAAATAATCGAAAAAATAATAACAATACTAAATATCCCAATTTTTATTTTATTATTTTCTTTAAACATATTTTTTTCTAATAAGATAAATTTTTATAAATACTATTAACAATAACAAATATAAGACAATTTTTGATAATCTAGTACCCACGTCTATGCTTTTTGAGACAAACTCCATTTTAAAATAATGATTCCCTTTAGGAATTCTTATACCTCTTACAATATTATTAACCTCATAAATCTTATGATCATTACCATCCATAGTTAATTTCCAATCATTCGGATAAAAAATTTCACTAACTACTAAAAACTGATCTGAAAATGATGATGTGCTAAATTCGATTTTATTTGGGGACCATGATACTAATTCAACAGATCTATTAAGGGTATCTGAAATAAATGGTTGTATTTCTTCTGAAACATATACAAGATTATGCGGATTATAGGTTTGATTTAAAATATTATCTAAAATATAATCTTTATGTTCATACTTTACTTCATTAGAAAAAAATAATCTTGGATAATAGTCATTAAACAAAAACAAATCTACTTTTATTTTTTGGCCATCATACTTACCATTGTTCCCAAAATAAGACATATTTTTAGAGCCAAGATAT
>MDSW01184056.1_pt1 | contig 20478 bp, 22 predicted proteins | sample 811171 | NCBI WGS metagenome assembly MDSW01 (sample SAMN05326641, study PRJNA326480) | marine metagenome | isolation source: seawater | place: Atlantic Ocean: North West | collected 2012 | reverse complement strand
TTAGGCCTAAAAAAACGAGGTCATTATGATACCGTCATCGAAACCAGTCAATGTCAACTCCAAGATCAACAAACCCATAAAATACTACAATTTATCCAAGATTTTTTTAACAAAAACTCAATCAGTGTCTGGAATTATCATACCAATACAGGCTGTCTTTGCCATCTGATGGTTCGCCATAGTAAAACTAAAGACACGTTTATGATCCAACTCAATGTTACAGAAAACCATCCCCAAATATACCAAACATTAGTCAAGGAAATATCAAACCATTTTCCCAACCTTATCAGTATATTTGTCAAAATAAATACAGAGCCCCCCCAACTATTATACGGATCTCCGACTATCACAGAAACAATTGGTGAATTATCATTTATTATTTCACCGCAATCATTTTTCCAACCCAACTCCAAACAGGCAACTATCTTATATAACGAAGTTAAAAAAGCCGCCGCATTAACAGGCACTGAAATTGTATATGACTTATACTGCGGAACAGGTACAATTGGCCTCTATCTAGCCAATAATGCAAAACAAATTTACGGAATTGAAGAAATCCCAGAAGCCATTACAAATGCAATTAAAAATGCAGAAAAAAATAAGATTACCAATACACATTTTTTAGTCGGAAGAGTAAAAAACAGATTAAAGGAAATTATTGAAGGAAGACTCTCAACAATTCCTAAGCCAGACTGTATTATCATTGACCCTCCAAGATCAGGTATTGTCCCCAAAGCATTACAACGCATCATTCAATTAAACCCTAAAAAAATAGTTTATGTATCATGTAATCCCGATACGTTATTAAGAGACCTACAAGAATTTCTCAACGCAAACTACGAAATTATGCATATGCAACCCGTAGATATGTTTCCCAATACCTTTCATTTAGAAGTTGTCACCACTCTCGTACCCGCCACAAACAGAAACTAAACCAATTAGCACTAACCCTAAAAAAATTTATTTTTACTACTAACCACTCTAATTATAAATCAAATACGTCCCAAAACAACGAACTATAAAACGGAAAATGACCTGAATCCGAAATCCAATATAATTGACTCTTTGAAGCATCTGCTAACTGTTGCACACTCTGTAAAGAGGCAATCCGATCAAATTGACCATGAATAAATGTAATTGAATACGGTGTAAGAACAGATTCATTAATAACTAACTTTCCAAGATGATCTAACGTCTGTAGTAAATAAACGTCTGAAAAAAACGAAATCACATCATTAAACCCATATTGAGAAAATTTCCCAAAATGATTTTTTGTCATCGCAGCTTGATAAAACTGTTTCAAATACTGTTGATCATTCGCTTGCAATTTAGACCGAATAAACTGTAACTTTCGTGACGAATAATGCGAACAAATACCCACTAAATAATACCTCATTATACGCGAGTGAAACACGTCAAATGCCGGCAACGAAATAAAAGCGCCATAAGAAAACGCCATAATAATAAGTTCAAACTGATCATACTCATGTAAAAACACTATTAATTGTGTCAATGTCTCCGAATCCGTATACGCCAACGCCACTGTCGGCCCCAAATAAGGACAAGTCGCTAATAAGTGCGCGCCTAAACCCGCCCAACCAGGTATCAGTACCAATAACGGCCCAGAGGCAGAAAAATTACGCGTTAATATAACGTCGGATACACTCAAGGACATCATCAATCATTGTAACCGTATGAGCACGTGTTACTGAAAAACGAATACAACAAGCAGAAGCAGGAACCGTAGGCGGTAAAATAGGTAATGCATAAAAACCATGCGCTTGTAAAACACGAGAAAATGAAACCGTTTCAATATCATTTCCTATTAATACTGAAATAATATGACCGTCCCCTGTAAAAGAAACACCCAAATCAGCTAAATTTTTACGAAAATATGTTGCAAGCTCTATAACATTATCCCGTTCTGAATTATTGAGCTTAATCCAATCTAATGCTAACCAATTCCAATAAATAACTGGCCGTGGTAAAGCAGTTGTATAAATAAAAGAACGACACTGATTAATAACCGTATGATAAACCGGCTCATCACATGCTAAAAAGGCACCAAAACTTCCAAAGGCTTTTCCAAAAGTCGCCACTAAATAATCAATATCAGGCAAATAAGGCAAGCATAAGCCTCTGCCTTCACACCCATAAAGGCCCATACTATGAGCATCATCAACATAAAGCAGTGTCTTAAATTTGTGTTTCAACTTAACTAATTGATCAAGACAAGACTGCGTCCCATCCATACTAAACAAACTCTCTGTTACAAGAATAGCATTTTGATATTGAGCACGATATTGCAATAATAATGTCTCTAAATGAGTTAAGTCATGATGACGATAACGATACAACTTTGCATCTGAAGCCAAGGCCCCATTAATCAAACTGGCATGACACTGCTTATCCATAAAAATAACATCATCTTTCGTTAAAATTGATGATAAAAGACCCGAATTTAACTGAAAACCAGAATTAAAAATAAGAACACGGTCTCTAGCTAACCAAAGGGCTAACGCTGTTTCAAAGCGTTGAATATATGAAGAATCTCCCGTTAATAAACGAGACCCCGTACTACCAAATTGATCAAAGGACACCCCATTAAACTGATCAAGTAAATCAGAAGATGTTGACAGAGATAACGTATCATTCGATGAAAAATCAATAAATGACCCATTATCAGTTTGTATACAACATCCTTTGCGATATTGAATAGGTTTAAGGTGTCGTCGATACTCCACAATAACACCCCATTAAAAGTATTTTCAATTAAAATTTCTCAAAAAAGCAGGGATATCTGCAGCAGTATCACTACTATTATCAACACCCGAAGAATCAACAGGTTGATCAGGTTCAACTTGAGAATTTTTTGTTGAACTAAAATAATCTTGATCATCTTGTTTAATACCAGAGTCATTAACAACAACCGGATTCGAAACATCTGCTAAATTAACCTCTCCCTGATCTACTTGATAATTAACAGAGTCAATTGGAGTCCCTGTTAGACCAAACGAATCTGAAACCGACCGATTTGATTCAATATTCATTTTATTAGATATCGGTTCTGATTCAGGTTCTAAAACCTGATACTGTGAAGTCTGATACTGAGAAGAAAGTGGATCTGGATCTGGTTCTGGTTCTAGTTCTGGTTCTTTATAAAATTTTGTTGTAATTGGAGTATATGGAGTGGATTGGGCAACTGTCTTATCCATATAAGGCACCTTTCCTTCCGGTTGCGACGGTAATTCATTAATTTCCGGTGTACTACTAACTGATAACTCCGAAATAAGATCATTCGTACTCAACTCTGAATTATTATTAAAACCAGTCGCAATAACTGTTATCCGAATTTCATCTTTTAACGATTGATCAATCACAGAACCAAATAAAATATTGGCATTAGGTTCAACGGAATTATAAATCACATCTGCTGCCTCATGAACTTCATGTAACGATAAGTTATCTCCTCCAGTAATATTTAAAATAACCCCCGTTGCACCAGTAATTGTTTCCTCGAGTAAAGGCGATGAAATAGCTTGCTGCGCGGCCTCTGTTGCACGACCTTCACCACTTGCCTGGCCAATACCCATCATTGCAGAACCCGAGTCTTTCATAATAGTTTTAACATCCGCAAAATCTAAATTAATTAAACCTGGAATCGTAATTAAATCCGCAATACCTTGAACCCCTTGTCGTAGCACATCATCTGCAACTTTAAACGCGTCTATCATACTTGTCATTTTCTCAATGACAGATAAAATTTTATCATTAGGAATAACAATCATTGCATCTACATGCTCGCGTAATGACTCAATCCCTTCTTCTGCTTGACGATTACGAACAGGCCCTTCAAAACGAAAGGGTTTTGTAACAACCCCAATCGTTAATGCCCCTAAATCTTTCGCTGCACGCGCGATACTAGGCGATGCGCCTGTACCAGTCCCCCCACCCATTCCTGCAGTAATAAATACCATATCAGCACCTTCAAGTGCCGCTTCAATATCTTCTTTATTTTCTTTAACCGATTGTTCACCAATCGAAGGAATCGCGCCGCCGCCTAATCCTTTAGTCAATTTAGTTCCAATTTGGACTTTATGATCCGCTAAAGAAACACTCAAGGCTTGAATATCCGTATTCACGGCCCAAAATTCTACCCCTTTAACACCTGAAGCAACCATGCGATTAATGGCATTACCGCCACCACCACCCACACCAATCACTTTAATATTTGCAAACTGCTTTAAGTTTTCTTGAGTCACTTTTATCACCAAATCTTTAGTTAAATTTCAAAACAAATGAGACTATCATTATAGCATAATATCAACTAATGACGAAATAGCTAGATTATAGTACGATTAAAATAATGCATCATTATCTAAAATTAGTTCAAAAAATACTTGATCATGGAGAGTCTAAAACAGATCGAACAGGAACAGGAACCCGTTCAATCTTTGGTGAACAACTTCGCTTTGATCTCAGAGACGGGTTTCCCTTAATCACAACTAAAAAAGTATTATTTGATGCAATCGTTCATGAATTAGTATGGTTTATTAAAGGCGCAACAAATATTAACGATGGGCTCTTACCTCACACAAAAATATGGAATGACTGGGCCAATGAAAACGGCGAGTTAGGCCCCATTTATGGCTATCAATGGCGACAATGGCCTCATTTTAAACAAGACCAAAACGGTCAATATCAAAAACAATCCATTGATCAATTAAAAAACGCCATTTCACTTATAAAAACCAACCCGGATTCTCGCAGAATCATTGTTTCTGCATGGAATGTCTCAGATATCGATAAAATGGCCTTACCGCCCTGTCACTCATTTTTTCAATTTTATGTTTGCAATGGATATTTAGATTTACAGCTTTACCAACGATCCGCCGACATTGCCTTAGGCGTCCCCTTTAATATTGCAAGTTACGCATTACTACTAATGCTAGTCGCTCAAGAATGTCAACTAACTCCCCGTTATTTCGTTCATACCTTTGGTGACGCACACATTTATGATAATCATATTAACGGATTACAAGAACAACTAACCCGGACACCAAAACCACTACCACAAGTCAGTATTACTCAGAAACCTTTATTTGAGATAACCTTCGAAGATATTCAACTACACAACTACACGCCAGAATCATTTATTAAATTTGCCATTGCCGTTTAAGTAAAAAATTACTCTAATAACACACCACTTAACTAACTTTCAGGCAGAAGAGATGAATGATGCTCAAGAATTAAAAAATTTTGATAAACATAAGTAAAGCGAGCAGTCGCTGATGTTTGATCACTAAAAGAAAACGTATAGATACCAGAGTGAATCGTCACTTCATCGTAATGTCTAATATACGATTCATTAATGGTCCCAACAGGTCCTTTAGCACAAAATTGTTTAAAATAAGTCAACTTTTTTTCAGGTGTATCACAAACTTGATTCGATAATGTTGGCAGTAATATAGAGTCAGGGGCATAAAGTGCTAATATTTTATATGGATCTTGCGTTTTTAACGCACTATTCCATTGATCAAATAAATCTAAGGTCATATGATTATTCATTTTTATATTCAAGCAAAAATCTTATCATTATTTTTTTGTAAAAACCAGATATAAGAATCAAATGATCCACAAATTTCATACAATAATGGACCCCCAAAAAAAAATGTGATCCAATTAAAAAAATTAGAAAAATTTAAATTAACAAAATTGCATTAAGATATATTTTTTTGGCGTGCTATATAATCCTTATCTGTCCAATATCCTACACTTTCTAATTCAAATTCACGTTTATTTATATCAAATGTCAATGGATTAAACATCACTATATTAGAAAAATCAGTATCAACACTTCCCTTAATAATTTCACCATCAAAAACATTAACCCAAACACCTGCTTTTTTTCTTTGTTTATTAAATACAAAAACAATAGAATTAGCTATAGAAGACGAGCTTAACAACATCATATACTTGATAGTATTTGCTAATAATACTGCTACTTTTTTAGCAAACACTTTTTCCTTCAAACTTAAAGTTTGATCTAAACCAAAGCGAACAAGATCTAAATGATAAACAGGAGCTATTAATTTAATATTTGAAGCTATTCCAAATTGAATCATAAAAAATTATTATACTATAAATAATCAATTTTGTATATTTTTAACAAACAAGCGCATCCATTAAAATGATAAAAATAACGTTATCATTAAATTAATACTAATAATACTTCATTTAATAAAAAACGCCCTTTCATTGTTGTTTTACAACTCCCTTTATCCACCACCACTAACCCTAAATCCGTTAGTTGCGCCAATTGTTTTGAAAAGTACACTTGAAAATCTACCCCAAAACGCTGACAAAATGTAGAAAGTGGAAACCCCTCCTTTAACCGTAAATTAGAAATCAAAAATTCTTGAATTTGAATATCCACAGTAAGTGGGTCAGATAACTGAGGTAAAGGATTTTTAATATACTCGGTAATCGAAGCGCTATTGGTATAGCGACGCTGATCAAAAAAAGAATTTGCACTCGGACCAAACCCAATAAATGGCAAATACCGCCAATAAGTACAATTATGACGCGACTCATAACCCAACTTCGAAAACGCAGACACTTCATAATGAATATACTCTTTCCGCTGTAATTTATCCGAAATATAGCGATAATGTGTCGCTTCAATCGATTGCTCCAGGGGAACCACTTGCCGCTTTTCAAACATCGTCTGCGGCTCAATAGATAAGGTATAAGTTGAAATATGAGTCGGGTTAAACAAAAGAGTTTGATCTAAAGAATACGACAATTGATCCAAAGTCAAATCAGGTAAACCCGTAATCAAATCAATATTATAATTCCAATCATCATGCTGAGTAATCGTTGTAACCGCATCAATATTAGTCGCAACAGAGTGACCTCTACCCAAAAATTGTAAATCCTGATCATTAAAACTTTGAACACCCAAACTCAAACGATTAATCCCTAACGCTTGATAATGAATCAACAACGCATCTGATACATTTTCAGGATTCAATTCCATTGTAATTTCACAAGACGGAGTCACTATAAACGTGTCATAAATCATTTTAAATAACCGAGACAGTGCCCCTTGAGACAAAATACTCGGTGTCCCCCCACCCAAAAAAATAGAATGCACCGCTGGTAGTTGAAAGTGATTAGCATAATATTGCATTTCTACAAGTAACGCATCAATCAAATCCACCTCTAATTGCGGTTGATCTTTAACTTTATAAAACCCACAATAAGGACATATAGTCTGACAAAATGGGATATGAATATAAAATGCTAAACTAGACTCTATATTTTTTGATTCTTGCATTTAGGACAAATCAACTCATGGGTTTCAAACCCACATTTAGCACAAAAAGACGCATTATTAGATCCCTTCTTAGAAGACAACAAAAAAGAAGATAAAAAACGCATCCCAAACTTTAAAATCAAAAAAAAAAGAGTATCTTAAAAAAAAACATCCAATTAAGAGAGTTGTGGCACCTTTTTAATCATCCGAATAACAGACCCTTTTCCAATTGTAGAATTAAACTCCGTTTCATCCATTAAACTTTCAACAAACGTAAGCCCTAACCCTAAACTCATATTTGCTTCCGAATTCTCCTGCTGCTTAGGCGTCCCAATGATTGAGGTATCAAACCCAACACCGTCATCTTTAACAAAAATTTCCAACTGATCAGGATAAACTAAAATATTAATGGTTACCTTCGCATCATCTACCGCTTTATACGCATGATGAATCGCATTCGTACACGCTTCTAAAATTGCTATTTTAATATCTTCAATTTCTTCCACACTAAAGCTCATACGACTAGCAATACCAGAAACTGCAAGACGAACAATCCCTACAAATTCAGATTTTGCATCAAAGACCATATCCATCGATAAAGGTTTCGTATTCTCCATAAAACTAACCTAACTTCTCCACAACAGCTGCCTCTGTATCATAAAGGGTAATATTTTTTTCCTCTAACCCCGAAAACTCAAAAATCTTTTTAATTTGAGGTTTATTACAAATCACATGAACTTGTCCATTTTGATCTTGAATATTCTGAGCAGTATGTGCAATCATACCTAATCCGGTACTATCAATATATTGTAAATCTTCTAAATCTAAAACCAATTGCAACTGTCCACGGTCAACCACTTCTTTTAACTTTTCTTTCAAAGCGGGGCAAGTATACACATCAACCTCACCTTTAATATGAACAATTGGATAATTCTCCTTTTCTTCTACTTCAACTGAAAACCCAATCACAACTAACCTCCTTTAAAATTCAAAAAAAACATTTTCTATATTTAAACTTCTCAAAACACTCAAAATACTATTTTAGATATAAACACAACACATATATTACCACATATACAATAAATCACAATATTTACAACATAATTAACACAATCAAAAATCCCCTTATATAATATAAATATTGACATTATTAGGCACTATATCGTATAATTCACTCTCTTTGATTATAAAAAAATAACATAGTCAAATAAAAACTAACAAGCAAAATAAAATTAAACATATATTTAGGTGAAAAAAATGGCAAAAGCAAAAAATGAAAAAATTGAAAAAAAAGAGATTAAGTATCATAAACTTACAATAACATGTGCCTGTGGAGCAGAGTTTGAATCTGGATCAACATTAGAGTCTATCCATGTTGACATCTGTTCTGAATGCCATCCTTTCTTTACCGGTGAAGACCGTATTGTCGATGTCGAAGGTCGTGTTGAAAAATTTCGTAAAAAATATGAAAAAACCAACACTAAAACGAACCCAAAAAACAAAAAATAACACTCAAAAATTAATAATTAAAAAAAGCTGCCACTTACGGCAGCTTTTTTGATATAATAAGAAAAACTTCATAAGGATAACAGAAACCCAATGATCGATAAATTTAAAGACATTGAAACTAAATTCCAAGATGTAGAAAGACGAATGTCAGATCCTGAAGTTATTGCTGACCAAACCAAATACCAAGCACTCGTACGAGAACATACCCAACTAAAAAACGTCGTCGAAACTTACCAAATTTACAGCAAAATAACAAAAGAAATAATCGATACAGAAGAACTACTAAACGAACCCGACATGAAAGAGGTAGCTGAAGAAGAAATAAAATCACTATCTCAAAAAAAAGAGAAGTTAGAAGAAAAACTGCACTTATTTTTAATCCCATCAGATCCCGATGACCATAAAAATGCCATCATCGAAATTCGATCAGGCACCGGTGGCGATGAAGCTGCACTTTTTGCAGCAGATCTATATCGCATGTACCTCAGGTTTTCTGAACACCAAAACTGGAAAATAGAAACAATGTCTGAAAATATCACACAACTTGGAGGCGTTAAAGAAATCAGCATCTTAATATCGGGTCACGAAGTATATAAACGACTCAAATTTGAAAGTGGCACCCACCGTGTACAACGTGTTCCAGATACCGAATCATCCGGTCGCATTCATACCTCAGCCGTCACTGTAGCAATAATGCCAGAAGCCAAAGATGTCGATATTGCAATCGATACCAAAGACTTACGGGTAGATACATTCCGTGCCAGTGGCGCTGGCGGACAACATGTAAACAAAACCGACTCAGCCATCCGCATCACCCATATCCCCACCAATGTTGTTGTTGCGTGTCAAGATGAACGGTCCCAATTTCAAAATAAAGAACGTGCAATGCAGTTACTACGAACAAAACTATATGAAAAAAAAATAGAAGCACAGACAAAAAAATATGCAGAAACACGCAAATTACAAGTAGGAACAGGCGACCGCTCCCAAAAAATAAGAACTTACAACTTTCCACAAAACCGAATTACTGATCACAGAATTAATCTCACCTTATACAATATGGATAAAGTATTAGCCGGTGACCTATTAGAACTAACTAATGCATTACTCAAAGCCTACCATTTTGAAAAAATGAACTCATAAATGACCTTTGTTCAGCTAATTAACTCAATAACGACGCAATTAAAATCAGCAAAAATAGAAACCGCTAAAGAAGATACACTTCTAATCATTCAAACTATATTTTCATTAACACGAAGTCAGCTATTAGCAAAATTACAAGATCACATCCCCAAAAGTCCATCATTAAAACAATTAAACAGCTACATAAATCGTCGTTGTACCGGCGAACCACTTGCACTCATTCTCGGAAATACATCCTTTTTAGGATACCCCTTTATTATTAAACCGGGCATACTAATTCCAAGACCCGAAACCGAATTATTAGTTACACAAGTAAGTTTATTTTGCCAAAGCCAAAATCTAACCTCCCCCACTATATTAGAGCTCGGGTATGGGTCGGGCTGTATTTTGTTATCACTAGCACGCCAATTTCCTAATTTAAAGGGATATGGGTGGGACATTTCAAAAATTGCATACTCTATTGCTAAAGAAAATCAACAAAAACTAACTTGCCCCAATGTGACATTCTATCACCAAGATTTTTTTACAGATCCTAAAGTCAAACAATTAATCCAATACCCCAACACGATCTTCATATCAAACCCGCCCTACATCCCAACCAAAACATTATCCAAATTAGATCAAAGCGTTACACAATTTGAACCATTAACTGCATTAGATGGCGGCCACGATGGTCTTATATTTTATAAAAAATGCTTTCAATTATTTCAAAAAAGCCAAACTCCACAATTTTATGAAATCGGAATTAATCAAAAAGAAAAATTAATAAAAATTGCAAAAAAAAATGGATGTACCAAATATAAATATTACACTGATTATCACCATATTCCACGAATATTAAAAATAAATTAAAAAATTAAAACACAATTATATATCAGATACATCAATCTGATATTTATCAATTTTACTATATAAAGTGGTACGAGAAATACCCAATGCTTTAGCAACTTGCTGAATATTACCCTTTTTAACCGATAATGCATTAATAATTGCATTCTTTTCAAGCGTTTCTAATGATAATACAGGTTGTAAAGTAGTCTTAGATTCAGGCAAAGCAATAAAAGGAGTATCTGACACATCCAGTTTCCCAGGTTCTAAGGCAAAAACCGTACTGGTTATCGGATGCCCCTGTGCAATAATAAGGGCCCGTTGAATCATATTTTCAAGCTCTCGAACATTACCTTCAAACGGATAATGTAAAAGATACTGCTTTGCTTCATCCGTTAATTTTGCTAATGGTAACTGATTCTGATCTGCATAAAATGATAAAAAATGAGTCGCAAGCTGAATAATATCTTGTTGACGATCACGTAAAGGTGGAATCGAAATAGGAAATACATTTAAACGATAATATAAATCTAAGCGAAACTGCTGAGCATCCACTAATGCCTTTAATTGTTGATTGGTTGCCGCAATAATCCTAACATTAATTTTAATCGGCCCCATCCCACCAACCCGTTCAATTTCTTTATTTTGAATCGCACGAAGTAGCTTTACTTGCAATTCCATAGGCAATTCACCAATTTCATCTAAAAATAAAGTACCTCCATCTGCCAATTCAAACTTACCCATCTTTTGAGCATCTGCACTTGTAAACGCACCTTTTTCATGACCAAATAACTCTGATTCAATCAAATCTTTAGGAATCGCACCACAATTAATCGCGATATATGGCTTTGCTGAACGCTTAGAATTATCATGAATCGTTTGAGCAACAATATCCTTACCTGTTCCACTTTCACCTTGTAAAAGCACCGTAATATCATTTTCTAACACCAACCCAATCGCCTGATAAACCGCACAAATTTCTGGACTATTACCAATTAACTGAGACTTTTTAATCGTACTATTATTTTGTAAATATTGAATCTGATTATTTTGCTTACTAATCAATTTTTCTTTTTCTAAAGTATACATTTCAAAAATAAGCATCCCTAAAATATCCAACACAGTTGATAAAGTATCTTTATCATCGGTTTTTAAAACCTGTTGATCATCAGATAAATTTAATAATGAAGTCTTAAGCGCATAAATCATCAAAGCCGTTTCTTTAGTACTCAACCCCTCAGACAACTGATTTTGAATAATATTATGCCAAGTATCAAATACAGGTTTTACAGTCGTTTGTTTTAAATGATGAATATCCTGATTCTTTAAAAGATCCATAATTTGAGATAAAAATTTTCGTGAATGCGCTTTAACAGGAAAAGAACTATTATTCAATTCTTGCGCATACCGAGGATTCTCTTGAAATTCTTGAATCCAGTTTTCTAATATACGTTCATACTGTGCTTTATCAATACTCATGTGTTCATATTTTTAACACATTTTATCAGTTTATTGCAAGTGAAATTGAATCAATTTAATTTTTTACACTAAACTCATGATGAAATAAACACAAAATATGGCTCTGTCGCAATCGATCGAGTTTTTCTATTTTGCGACAGTCCCAATATTATAACCCCCAAGCATAATACATACACCTTAATACGAAGAAAATCAATCATTGACTACTAAAATTCTAAATCCGATCCCCTTTGGATAGGCTTAACCGCTTTAATGATACAATCCTTAAACGCTAAAGACAGCCGCTTTTCCCAAACAACCGCCTCAGACCATTTAGTAACAACAAAAAATAATGTACTACCAGTTCCTGAAAGCTGAATTTGAGGCGTTTGAAATTGACTAAGACGCGATTCTAACTCATAAAAAAAAGGATTAAAATTAAATAATGTATCCTTCAAAGAATTAGGTCCAATATAAGACTTTAAAATAGACTTTGGCGTTTTAAACGGTACAGAGGCACTCTGTTGTTGATCAAACTGCTTAAAAATATCCAGAGTCTTAATCTTAATACCAGAAATAATCAAAACGTAATACTGGCGTTTCTTAGTCGCTAAAGGAGTCAATTTTTCACCAATACCACGAACCAATTGTGTACCACCTGTCAAAAAAAATGGAATATCCGCACCAAAAGATTTCGCTAACTGAAACAACTGCTTCATTGTATATTTCAATTTAAAAAAAGACACTAAAAACAATATTAAAGCAGCCGCATTACTACTCCCTCCACCTAACCCGCCTCCCATAGGAATATTTTTAACGACATTAATTTCAAGGCCATAATTAATATGAGGCTTCATTTTTAAATACACTTGAGACAGTAAATTAGTATGATCTAATGGAAAATGATCATGGTTACTAGTCAAAGAACATATTTGCTGAGGAATAATTTTAACAGTCAAAATATCATATAAAGAGACTTCTTGAAAAACGGAACAAATCGGATGATACCCCTCTTTATTCAATTGAAATACTAATAATGAAAGATTAATTTTAGCATAAGACTTTAAAGTAAAAACCCTACCAAAAGGCAGGGTTTTAAAAAAAAAATCAGATTGAACTGAAGAACTCAATACTATTTTTTCTGTGAATCAACTTGACTCACTTCTTTATCCGCTTGAGTCGCTTCATCACCTGTATTTAAACTAACATTATGCTCTTTTTTAATGTCTTCAATATACTGTTGTAATGAAACAGACTGTTTTTGATTATACAAAAACTTTTTAATTTGTTCTTTAGACTCATCAAAAGTCTGTGCTGGCACTTTTTTTATTCCTTCAAGTTTTATCACATGATACCCAAAGGATGTTTTTACAACCTTAGAAATACTCCCTTTTCTAGAAAGATTAAAAACTGCTTTTTCAAATTCAGGAACCAATTGCCCTTTCCTAAACCACCCTAAATCTCCACCATTATCACTTGTCGGGTCAATTGAATATTGCTTGGCTAACTTAGAAAAATCTTGCTTAGCAATCGCTTTATTATAAACCGTTAATGCCTCTTTGCCTGTCTTTACTAAAATATGACGTGCATTGCGTTGCTCATAAGCATCAAATTGACTTTTATTTTGATCATAAAACTGTTTAATTTCATCTGAATTAATAGAAATTGAAGACACCACTTTTTGATTAATTAAAACGTTCGTTAATAATTGACGTTTGGAGTTTTCTAGTTGCTTTTCTAATTTATTAATCTGCTCAATATAGTCTTCTTGATTTTCAATCCCTTCAACTTTAGCTTCTTGATATAATAACTCTTGATTAACCAGTTGATTAATTAAAATAGAAGGATTGGATTTAAGTTGCTGTTGCGCTTCTTGAGGGTATTCTTTTAAAACATTATCAACGTCATCTTGCGTAATATAATTACCATTAACTTTAGCAACCCAATTTTTAGGCTTTTGAAACTGACACGCAACTAAACTCAAAACAAAGACAAAACAAAAAAAACCTTTCATTAACTTTTTCATTTATTCCTCCTTACAAACTTACTAATAAAGTCTAACGGTTTTTGACCATTAGTTCAAATAATTAATATAAACTAGTAGGTATTAAATTAATTCGCTTTTGATTATCAATCTGATTAACCTTAACCTCAATAGGGTCACCAACAGCAAGTACATCTTCCACATTTTCAATCCGTTTATCCGATAACTTTGAAATATGAATTAAACCTTCTTTACCCGGTGACAACTCAACAAAGGCTCCAAACTGAACAATTTTGACCACCTTACCACTATAGGTATCGCCTACTTCAGGGTCTTTAACAATCCCCATAATCATTTGATACGCAGCGTCTAGCTGAGTTTTATTTTTAGCAGAAATACTAACAACACCTGAAGAGTTATCAGAAATAGAAACACCCGCTTTGGTTTCTTCTTCAATCTTTCTAATTGTTTTCCCGCCAGGTCCAATAACAAGTCCTATTTTCTCAGGGTCAATCGAAAAAGAATGAATTTTAGGCGCATTATCTGACACTTCAGTACGCGGCAAAGATAACGTATCCGACATCTTTTGCAAAATATGTAAACGTCCTTCTTTTGCCTGTTGTAAAGAGGCAACTAAAATTTCTTTAGAAAGACCAGCGACTTTAATATCTAACTGAAGCGCAGTAATTCCAGACTCAGTCCCGGCAACTTTAAAGTCCATATCCCCATAATGATCTTCTAACCCTTGAATATCAGATAAGATGACATGATCTTCTCCCTCCATCAATAATCCCATTGCAATACCTGAAACAGGTCGCTTAATCGGCACACCACAATCCATTAACGATAACGATCCTGAACAAACCGATGCCATAGACGATGACCCATTCGACTCTAATATTTCAGAAACAATACGAATAGTATACGGAAACGATTCTTTTTCAGGAATCACATACTTCAGTGCACGTTCCGCTAACGACCCATGCCCTAGCTCACGTCGACCAGTAAAAATCCGGCCACATTCTCCCACAGAAAATGGAGGAAAATTATAGTGAAAAAAATAATGATTAGAACTTTTTTCATTAAGTCCATCAATTAATTGCTCATCATCCTCTGTTCCTAATGTTACAACCCCTAAACTTTGCGTTTCACCTCGAGTGAACAATGCCGAACCATGAACAGAAGGTAATATTCCAACCTGCGTATCAATCGATCGCACCTCATCCAATTTACGACCATCTGGTCGAATCTTCTTAGCCAAAATAACCTGTCGAATCTGCGCTTTCTTAACTATATTAAACGCCTGCTTAACAATACCCTCATTATCAAGTTGATCAGAAACTAACTGCTCAACAACTTGATCTTGAAGCGAATTTAAAAACGTATCTGTTTCATCTTTATTACCCCCGGTTAACTGATCTTGAATTTGATCCCCAATCACAGCAATGACCTTTTCCTTCATTGGCCCTAATTCCGGATCTTCAGAAGGCAACGCCACTTTTTCTTTGCCAACTTCAGCAACAAGTTCATTCTGCAACGCAATTGTTTCTTTAATCACACCATGACCAAACATAATCGCATCAATAATGGTTTCTTCAGAAACTTCTTTTGCTTCTGATTCAACCATTAAAATAGCCTCTTGAGTTCCCGCAACAATAATATCCAAAGTGCTTTTTTGCATCTCTTCAAGTGATGGATTCGCTACAAACTGTCCATCAATCTGAGCCACTAACACACCTCCAACCGGACCATTAAAAGGAATATCTGATACCGATACCGCTGCAGAAGCAGCAACCATTGCTAACGGCGCCATTGGCACAGTAGCATCATAAGAAAGCACGGTAATAATAACCTGAACATCATTATAAAGTCCTTTAGGAAAAGAAGGACGAAGCGGCCGATCAATAAGCCGTGCCATTAATGTTGCATCCGTACTAGGCCGTGCTTCTCGCTTAAAAAAACCGCCCGGAATTTTACCTGAAGCATACATTTTTTCAGAAAATTCAACTGTTAACGGAAAAAAATCAATCCCTTCTTTTGGTTTTGCAGACATTGCAACTGTCGCAAGTAGCACTAAATCTCCACACTTAACAGTCACAGCACCATTAGCTTGCTTAGCCAAAACACCTGTATTAATTTCTACATCACGTCCAGCTATTTGCTGTACTTTTGTAACGCCACCTTTAATCATTATATCTATCCTTTTTAATTAAAAACTAACAAATCGTTAATCTTTTAACTTTAATTTTAATTTTTTAGCCAATTTATTTAACACATCTGGCGATTTTCGTTTTAAATACTGAATTAATTTTCGCCGTTGACTAACCAATATCAACAACCCCCGACGGGTATGGTTATCTTTTTTATGAATTTTCAAATGCTCCACCAAATAGTTAATTCGCTCAGTCAACAATGTTATTTGAACTTCAGTTGAACCAGTATCCGTCTCATGTCGTTGTGATGAAACCATCACATCCTTTTTCTCTTTTTCTCCAATTTTTGCCATTTCATGTAACTCCTTATAAAGTAACTTTAAGTATTTAAAAATTTTAAATTTATTATAAAATGAACTACAGTGCTCAATTAAAACATCACCAATTCACTTATATTAGACTATACTATAAATTTATGCTATTGGCTAATCAACAACAAAAAACCAATTAATGATCATCTGAATTAAAACTAATTTGAGTCATTTTTGCATTTTTAAGTCCCCCAGATTCATCTTCAAATGGACATAAGCCCGCTTTTTGATTTAAACATTGATCTTTTTCAGAATCAATACTCGGGACAGAACCACATCGATCCCGCTTTGCAATTTTACCAAAAAATAAAACCCCAATTCCAAACCCAACAAAACAAAGCCCTAAAATAATTACAGTCGCAACAAAAGTAGTCATCTCAACAATATTACTGACATTGGTCACATATCCCATACACATGAAGGGATTGATACTCAGGTATAAAATTTAGTTTATGACAATAAGAATCTATAAATTCATTTAAAACAGTATCTTTAATCTCTTGAATTTTGCCACAATGATTACAAATCACATGGGCATGATGCTGTTGAGGCGTTGAGTTTTCATAATAAACTTTACCATCACGTGTCGAAATTTTTTGCAACAAACCCGCATCCAAAAGTTGTTTAATAACACGATAAACGGTTGCTCGTGATAATTTTCGAGTTTTAGTCCGAAACTGATCAATAAAATCTTCAATTTCAAAATGACCTTTAACTTTAAAAATATGCGTTGCAATTTCTTGCTTTTGAGGCGTATAACGACTATCATTCTTAACAAGAAACTCTTCAAATAACGCTATCTTTTTTTTCATAGATCTCCTTTTTTAATTAATTGAATCAAACCAATATCAACCGTTTGAATATGATTAACTAGTGTATCAATCAACTTACGAATTTCAAATATAATATGAGATGCAGGGTGATCATTATCATAAATATATCTTAAATGAGACACCAACAATATTAACTTCTGATGTTCATGTTGATGATGTTTCAAGCCATCATAATTTTTAGCCTTCATTAAATCTTCTTCTTCCGTAAAATGATCCACAGAATAATGTTCAAAAAACTCAATAATTGTTTCTAATTTGCCAGGATCATTACTAAATATCGCCTCATCTAACATCGTGACTAAATCAAAAAGCTCCCGATGATGATTATCTAAACTATCATGACCCATTTCATAACGATCCGACCAATTACTCATAGCTACACTCTAACGAGCAAGACTGTATTTGACAAGAATATAGTAGAATGAAACCATTATTTACAACAATAACCACAACTAACTTAAAGAAAGTAACTCCATAATGCTCTGAAACGTTTTTTCATAAATTGATTGCGTATGCGCAATTGAAGTAAAACAAGCTTCATAAGCAGAAGGCGGAAAATAAATTCCTTTTTCTAATAACCCATGATAAAACAAGTTAAATCGTTTAATATCACTATTTTTAACATCAATTAAAGACTGTGGTTTTTTTTCAGAAAAAAACAACGAGAACATGGATCCCACCTGTGTCACTGATAGACCATGTCTAACTCCCTTTTCGTGTAATAACTCACAAAAAGACTGGGTCTGTTGTGAAACGGTTGTAATATAATTTTGCGCTTTAATTTCAGCTAAAGTAGCAATCCCTGCCGCCATCACAACCGGATTCCCTGATAAAGTACCTGCTTGATACACCGATCCTTCTGGCGCAACATAATCCATAATCTCTGCACGTCCGCCATAAGCACCACATGGCAACCCTCCACCAATAACTTTACCTAACATCGTTAAATCCGGAATCACCCCTAATAAACCTTGGGCCCCATTAGGGTGAACCCGAAAACCACACATTACCTCATCAAAAATTAAAAGTGACCCTGTATCTCGACAACCTGCTTGTAAGGCATCTAAAAAAGCAACAGATGGCTTAATAACACCCATATTGCCAGTAATAGGCTCTAAAATAACCCCCGCAATCTCTGATTTATAAGTTGAAAAAACCGCTTTTACAGAATCTACATCATTATAATCCAAACAAATCGTATCTTGTGCCACACCCGCTGTAACGCCAGCACTATCTGGAACCCCTAACGTTAACCCCCCAGATCCCGCCGCCACCAATAATGAATCTGAATGACCATGGTAACAGCCTGCAAATTTAATGATTTTTGATTTTTGAGTAAACCCTCTTGCTAAACGAATGACACTCATTCCCGCTTCTGTACCTGAATTCACCAATCGAATTTTTTCCATATTCGGATAAAAAGATTGAATTAACTGCGCCAATTGTGTTTCATATTGATTAGGCGCACCAAACGATGTTCCTTTATTAGCAGCAAATTGAATAGCTTGAATAACTTTGGGATGTGCATGCCCCAATATCATTGGCCCCCAAGATAATACATAATCAATATATTGTTTTTGATCGACACTCGTCATTGTTGCTCCGGTTGCAGACTCAAAAAAAATCGGCGTCCCCCCAACCCCTTTAAACGCACGTACGGGACTATTAACACCACCGACTAATATCGATTTTGCATCATGAAATGCCGCTTCTGAGTGAGTCCCCATCGTCATGAGTTCACTTGTAAATACGTAGCTATTTCTTGCGCAGCATAACTCACAATTAATTGTGCCCCAGCACGTTTCATTCCCATATAAATCTCAATTAGTGCAGGTAATAATTCAATAGCACCCGCAGCAGCCGCATGCTGAACCATCGCATATTCTCCCGATACATGATACCCCACAATAGGTAAATCACTTTGATCCGCTAATTGCTTAATCATATCTAAATAAAAACCAGCCGGCTTAACCATTAAAAAATCAGCCCCTTCTTGTTCATCTAAAACCGCTTCTAACACACCTTCTTTACTTTGTGTAGGACTCAACTGATGATGATGACGATCTCCTGTAAATTGACCTGATCCTGCAGCATCACGAAATGGTCCATAAAAATGAGATGCATATTTAACGGCATACGACATAATACTAATCGATTCAAAATTATGAGAATCTAATGCCTGACGAATTGACATAACCATCCCATCCATCATCCCTGATGGGGCAATAATATCAACACCTGCCTTAGCATACGACAACGCAATTTTTTCTAAGGCCTCTAAAGTAGCGGAATGATTAACGCCTGAATCATCCATTAATCCACAATGTCCATTCACTGTATATTCACATAAACAACAATCTGCAATCACAACTAAATCCGGAAATTGTAACTTTAATTGCCTAATTGCCTGCTGAACAATCCCATCTTCTGCATAAGCCTCACAGCCATCAATTGCTTTTTCTTTGGGGATTCCAAATAAAATAACAGCCCTAATCCCCACAGCAAGTGCGGATTGAACAACAGAAATCATTGAACTTAATGAATGTTGATGAACACCAGGCAAAGATGAAATAGAACGAGGAGAAGCTAAACTTTCATTAATAAAAATCGGTAAAATAAATTGAGAAGAATGCAAACGATGTTCAGTCACTAAATCACGCATATATGAGGTTCGTCGATATCGCTGTAATCGTTGCTGTGGATACATTACTATACTTCCTTATTTAAGCTATTATGGCTCTGTTGCGAAATGCCTACTCTTCACAATTTTCACCTTCGTTATGTAGCTCCGCTACACCGCCTCAGGCGATAAATTGCAAATCTTAAACCTTTAGCGACATCGCAATCGATCGAATTTTTCTATTTTGCGACAGTCCCATTA
>MDSW01133581.1_pt1 | contig 20478 bp, 33 predicted proteins | sample 811171 | NCBI WGS metagenome assembly MDSW01 (sample SAMN05326641, study PRJNA326480) | marine metagenome | isolation source: seawater | place: Atlantic Ocean: North West | collected 2012 | reverse complement strand
AGAGGTAAATTATTGTCAGTATTTTTGGAGAAATTATTTTCTAAATATGTTGACTATAATTTTACAGCAGATTTAGAAAATCAACTTGATGAAATAACCAGTGGTAAAACTAATTATCTGAATGTCTTAGAAAGCTTTTGGAAAGGCTTTTATAACGATGTGGGATCTGTCAAAGATATTAGAACCAGAGAAGTATTAGATTTACTAAATGACAGCTTAGGTGATTTAATATTTGATAAAAATGAGAAAGATCAAATTGATAGAAAATGTAAAATTTGTGATAATGGAGTATTAAGTCTTAAAAATAGCTTTAGGGGTGGTGCTTTTATAGGTTGTTCAAATTACCCAGAATGTAAATTTACTAGGCCTCTATCAAAGGCTAAAGCTTCTCAACAATCTTTTTTGGCTGAACCAAAGTTAATTGGAAAAAACGACGAAGGAAAAGAAATATTTCTTAAAAATGGAAGATTTGGACCTTATTTGCAATACGAATTAAATAAAGAAGAAATTGAAAAACCAAAGAAAAAAAGAAAATTAAAAAAGGAAAAAGACAATAATTTTAAAAATGTGTCAATTCCAAAAGGTCTGGCCCTGGAAAATGTAGATTTAGAAAAAGCGAAATACTTATGTTCTCTTCCAAAAATTATTGGTAAACATCCAGAACTTAATGATGACATTACCATAAACGTCGGAAGATTTGGTCCTTATTTAAAATGTTCAAACAAATCCGCCAGATTAGAAACTATTGAAGATCTTTTTTCTATCGGACTTAACAGAGCCATAACATTAATTTCAGAGGCTAAACCTGGAAGAGTATCTTCGTCTGAAATTAAACATATTGGTGAACATCCCGAGGATAAAAAACCAGTAAGAGTCATGAAGGGTCAATATGGGCCTTATATTAAATATAAATCTTTAAATGCAACAATCCCAGAGGATAAAGATCCAACTGAAATTACTATGGAAGAAGCATTAATATTGATAGAAAAAAGAAGAGAGTATGATAAATCTAAGAAGAAAAAAAAATGAAATATTTATTGATAATATTATTTGTAACTTTTTCAATTAGTGCATTAGCTAATTCAAAAGATGAATGTGAAGGTATTTTAGCTAAATTAAAACCAGAGTGTAATATAGTTGGAAAAAGTATGAATAAAATGAAAAAGTTTAGTAAAGATAATCAAACTTTAGATCAAGTTGGTGATAATATAGGTAAAGGTGTAGACAAACTAAAAAAGAAGTTTTAAGTGAATATACAAAAAAATTTAGAAAATCTAAAAATAGTATTACCTAAAGCTCCAGCTCCTGTTGGTTCATATACGGCATTTAAGAAAGTTGGGAACTGTTTGTATATATCCGGACAAATTTCTTTGGAAGCTAATGGAAATCTAATAAAAGGAAAAGTTGGTTCAGAAATTAGTTTAGAAGATGGAAAAAGAGCTGCAGAGGCATGTTGTATAAATATAATTTCACAACTCAACAAAGCCTGTGACAACGATTTGAGTAAAGTAAAGTCATGTATTCAATTAGCTGGTTACGTTAATTCAACAGATGATTTTATTGATCAACCAAAAGTAATTAATGGGGCATCAGAACTAATGACAAAGGTTTTTGGCGATATTGGAATTCATACTCGTTCAGCAGTTAGCAGTAACTCTCTTCCATTAGGCGCGGCAGTGGAAATTGTTTCAATTTTTGAAATTAATTAGAACTAGGTCTACCGACTGAAAAATATTTAATTTTTTTATTTTTCATTTGCTTATGATCATATAAATTTCTTAAATCAAATACACTGAAAGACTTTTTTCTCACAATTTTCTTAAATTCTAAGGATTTAAACTCGTCCCATTCTGTATGTAGAACTATTAAATCTACATCTTTGCATGTTTCTTTAATATTCTTTTTATATTGACAGTTTTTAATATTTTTAAAATTTATTTTCGGACCAGTCGGATCATAATAACTAACTTTGGATCCACTTTTACATAAACTGGGTATCATTTTTAAACTAACAGAATCTCTCATATCATCAGTGTTGGGTTTAAAAGTAACACCTAAAAAAGCAATTTTTTTTCCTTTTAAGGATCCTAAAATTTTCTTAATTTTATCAGTGTGTATTCTTTTTCTATTTTCGTTAGATTTTATTACAGTTTTTACGATCGAAAGATTAGTTTTAAATTTATCCCCTGTAGAAACTAAACCTTTAGTATCTTTTGGAAAACATGATCCGCCATACGCTGGTCCAGCCCTTAAGAATCTACTACCAATACGACTATCACTTCCCATTCCAAGTGAGATGTCTTCAATATTTATATTAGCTTTTTCACATAAGTTTGCTAATTCATTTATAAAAGTGATTTTGGTAGCCAAAAAAGCGTTAGATGCGTATTTAATTAATTCTGCTCCTCTTCGTGATGTTGCAAAAAAATTTGCCCCTTTGTTTATTAACGGCTGATACAATTTTTTTAATATTTTAAAATATTTTTTTTTATTTGAGCCAATTACTATTCTATCAGGAAATCTAAAATCTCTAATAGCTTCTCCCTCTCTTAAAAATTCTGGATTAGAAATTACTTCAATATTCTTTTTTTTTAACTTTTTTAATAACTTTTCAATAATGTCACCAGTGCCAACAGGAACGGTTGATTTAGTAATAAGTATTTTTTTATTTTTTGTACTTTTAGCAACTTCTTTTGCTGCTTTGAATACATAAGACAAATCAACATCATTTGATTTTTTTTTGTTTGGAGTTCCTACACAAATAAAAATTAATTCAGATTTTTCGATTGCTTTATTAAGATTGTTGGTAAAAACTAATCTACCTACAGAATGATTTTTTTTTATTAATTCATCTAAACCAGGTTCAAATATTGGTGAAATACCTGAGTTTAATTTATTTATTTTATTTTTATCTTTATCAACACAAAATACGCGATTGCCAAGATCAGCAAAGCAAGTTCCACTTACTAGACCCACATAACCCGTACCTATCATACATAAGTTCATTTTATTCCTTGGATATTTCTATACCAGAATTAATGTAACCATTTATTGTCCCACAGTCTAAATACTTTCCTTTAAAAATATTTCCATAAAAATTTTCATTTTTATGTATTAAATTCTTGATTGCGTCTGTGATGTGAATTTCTTTTCCATGACCTGGTTTTAATCTTTTGATTTCTTTCATTATCTTTTTTGGTAAGATATATCTTCCAATTATTGCATAATTAGACTTGGCATCTTTTATCTTCGGCTTTTCTACAACATTTGTAATTTGGAAATAATTTTTTTTTTTATTTTTTAATGATAATATACCCCATCGAGAAACAGTTTTTTTTGGTACCTTTTTTGTTGCTATAATTGAGCTCTTTTTTTGTTTATGAAGTTTAATCATTTCTTTTGTGCAATTCTTTTTTATAATTAAATCATCAGGTAGTAGCATCAAAAAAAAATTATTTTTAATGTGCTTGTTGCATTTTAATACAGCATCACCTGTTCCTTTAGGTTTATTTTGATAAACAAATTTTATCATAGAGCGAAATTTTTTTAATTTTTTGAACTCGTTTTGAATTCTTTTGTCTCTTTTTTTTTTAATAATATTTTTATAAAAATTGTCATTGTAAAAATATTTTTTAATATTTTCTTTTTTTTTTGAAATTATAAATATAAATTGTTTTATTCCAGCATTTAAACATTCTTCTAAAATATATTCTAAATTTGGTTTACCGTTTATTGGAAGTAATTCTTTTGGTGTAACACTTGTCAAAGGTAGCATTCTAGTACCTAAACCAGCTAGTGGAATAATTGCTTGTTTTATCATATGATTCTTTTATTAACTATTATCATTACGAATTATAAATGAAAATAATTAGGCAAAAAAAAGACCTCAACAACTTAATAAATAAGATAAATAGCTTATCTTTTGTGCCGACTATGGGAGGCCTTCACAAAGGTCATAAATTTTTAATAAAAAGTGCTATAAAAAAAAATAAATTTACTATTGTTAGTATTTTTGTGAATCCTAAGCAGTTTAATTCAAAAAAAGACTTTAATACATATCCAAAAAATTTAAAAAAAGATTTAAAATTTTTGAAAAACCTTAATGTAAAATATCTTTATTTGCCATCATATAATGATATTTTCTCTTTTAAAACAAAAAATAAAATTTACCTTCACCCTTTCTCTAAAAAATTATGTGGTAAATACAGACCTGGTCATTTTAGAGGGGTCGTAAATGTAGTTAATAGATTTCTAGAACTTTTAAAGCCAAGATTTATTTATCTTGGAAAAAAAGATTTTCAACAACTTTTTTTAATAAAAAAACATATAAATAAAAATAAAATCAAAACTTCAGTTATTTCTTGTAAAACTGTGAGGGAAAATAAATTACTACCCTACTCTTCGAGAAATTATAATCTTAACAAAAAAAATAAATCTTTGGCTTTAAAGGTCTTTAAATTTTTAAAAAAAGAAAAATTATCTATAAAAAAAAATAAAATAAAAAAAATAAATTTATTACATATAAAAAAGAAAATTTTGAGTTTAGGTATAAAAAAAATAGATTATATTGAGGCTATAAATTTAAAAAACCTAAAAAAAGCCAAAAGATTTAACGAAAATTTTAATATTTTTTGTGCATTTTATATTGAGAAGGTTAGACTTATTGATAATTTTTAATTTAAAAAAAAATAAGAGCCAATACCTAAAAAAGATAAAAATCCAATTACGTCTGTTATTGTAGTAACAAAAACACTTGAAGCTAATGCGGGATCAATATTTACTTTTTTAAGTGATACAGGCACTAGTATACCAAATAAACCAGCAACGATCATATTTAAAACCATTGAGATGCCTATTAATAAAGAAAGTTTTGCTTCCTGAAACCAAAATTGAACAATAACTGCTGTTATTATTGCGAAAATAATTCCGTTTAAAATTCCAATTAAAAACTCTTTTCCTACAATTTTATTAAAATTACCAGAGGATAATTCTTTTGTTGCGATAGCTCTAATTGTAACTGCTAAAGTTTGCATGCCTGCATTTCCACCCATTGAAGCTACAATTGGCATTAAAAATGCTAACGCTACCATTTGCTCTATAGATGCACCAAACAAGCTAATAACCCAAGTTGCAAGTAGAGCAGTAAAAAGATTTAGTAGTAGCCAGTTAAATCTTCTTTTCGTTTTTATAATTACACTATCAGTTATTTCCTCATCCCCAACCCCTGCAAGTCTTAAGACGTCTTCCTCTGCTTCTTCTTGAACAACAGTTACAACGTCATCTGCAGTAATCATTCCTACTAACTTATTATTTTTGTTTACGACACCAGCAGAAACTAAGTTGTAATTCTCAAAAGTATGTCCAACTTCCTCTTTGTCCATATTTACAGATATTAAAACTGGCATCTCTCTCATTATAGAGTTCATTTTTTTTTCTCTTGGAGTTCTTAACACTCTAGACGAGGGGACTATACCTATAGGTTTAAATTCATTGTCTACTACAAATATTTCTAAAAATTCTTGTGGTAAATCTTTACTCTCTCTTAAATAGTCTATGGTTTGACCTACTGACCAATCACTTGGTACAGCGGTAAATTCTCTTTGCATTATTCTCGCAGCTGAGTCTTCTGGGTAACTTAAGCCTTCTTCTAATAAAAATCGGTCTTTAGGCGGGAGTTTATCTAATACTGAACTTTTTTTTTCCTTGCTTAAATTTTCTATAATAGAAATTGCATTATCAGACTCTAACCTTTTTATTATTTTAGCTATTGAGTCAGATGATAATAATTGCAAAATTTCAGTCTGAATAGACTCATTTATTTCAACAAAAATTTCAGGTTCAATATCAAATTCTTCGATTTCAATTAATTTGGCTCTTGTCTCAGAGGACAAATTTTCTATTAAATTTGCTACATCCGAAGGGTGTAAGTCTTCTAAAGTTTGATTAATGAATTTGATATCAGAAGTTTTAATTTTATCACTAAAAATACTTAAAAACTCCTTGTTAAAATCAAAGTTAACGTTTTTTCCACCAATTGATTTAATTAAACTCATAAAATTCCTTGATTTCTTTTTTGAGACTAATAGTTCATAAAATGATAAAATTCAAATTAAATGAGCATTGAGGTCAAAATTAGCAAAAAAAGGGTACCTTATCAAAAAGCGTTAACAGCTCTTGAAAAAAGAGTTGAAAGCTTAAAAAAAGGATCAAAAAAAGAGTTACTATGGATTCTTGAGCATCCCATTACGTATACAGCTGGCATTAGATTCCAAGAAAATGAAATTTTAGACAAAAAAATAAAAGTTATAAGAACAAATAGAGGTGGTAAAGTTACGTTACATAATCCTGGTCAAAAGATTATTTACCTTGTTGTTGATCTTAAAAAAAGAAAAAAAGACGTTAGGTTATTTATAACAACCATTGAAAAAAGCATAATTGAACTTTTAAAAATATATAATATTAAAGCTAAGTCTGACAGAAAAAATATTGGAATTTGGGTTAATAATAAGAAGATTTCTGCAATTGGAATAAAAATAAAAAGTTGGATAGCATACCATGGTTGCTCAATAAATATAAATAATAATTTAACAGATTATAAAAAAATCATTCCGTGTGGATTAAATAACAATAAAGTTACCTCGCTAAAAAAACTAGGTGTCAAAAAAACAAAAAATTTAAATAATAATATACGAAAAATATTTTTAAATAATTTATCTAAAATATAAATTTAATTTTTTTTGGAATTCCTCATCTAATTCAGCTTTATAATTGATTTTTTTTTCATTTTTAATAAATTTTATACTAAAAGCATGTAACAGCATAAACTTACTTTTTATTTTTTTATTGAAATTGAGATTATATTTTAAATCACCAATTATCGGAAAACCTCTTAAGAATAATTGTTTCCTTAATTGATGTTTTCTACCAGTGAGCGGATTTAATTCTAAAAATGAGTAGTTATTATTTGATTTTAACACTTTCAATAAGGTTATAGCTTTAAGTTTTTTCTTTTTGTTTTTTTCATAATACTCAAGATAATCTTCCATTTTTTTTAATTTTTTTGGGACTTCGCCTTTGACAATTGCTAAATATTTTTTATAAATTTTTCTTATTCTAAATAATGATGTAAAAAATTGTGCTGCTTCCCTATTTTTTGCAATTATAAAAACACCTGAAGTTTCTTTATCTAATCTATGCACTATATGAGGTTTTGAATTATTAAAATATTTCGTTCTCTTTAAAATATCTAATATATTTTTAATATTATTTGTGCCTGCTTGAACAGCAATTCCTCTAGGTTTATTTATAACTAAATAATCGTCATTGTTAAATATTATAAAATCATCAATTTTTTCTTTTTCTCTATTTGTTGGTAAATATTTAATTTTTTTTTTTAGATCTGTTGGTTTGTAATTTGAAAGATTAAATATGGATACTATATCTCCTTCTGAAACTCTAAAAGAAGATATTATTTTTTTATTATTTACTTTAATTTGATTTTTTCTGAGTAATTTTTGAATTAAAGAATTTGGTAAATTAATTATTTCTTGTTTAAACCACTTATCAAAACGTACATTATGAAAATTTTTATTTACTACAAACTTATCTGGCATGTAAATATGTTATTTACTTGCTGTTTTTTCTACTTCAGGATTTTTTTTCTCTTTATTCTCAGTTTTTTTTGGTTTATCAACTTTTTTTGCTTCTATGTTCCTATCTACTAGTTCTATTACTGCCATAGGAGCATCATCACCTGTTCTGAAGCCAGCTTTGAGAACTCTGGAATAACCACCGTTTCTTTTGCTATATCTTTTTGATAGTTCGTTAAATACTTTTTTTACAGATGATTGATTTTGTAATTTTGAAAAAAGTTTTTTTTTATTATTTAAATCATTTTTTTTTCCAATTGTTATTACTTTATCAATTTGTGGTTTTAATTCTTTTGCTTTAGGTAGTGTAGTAATTATTTGTTCGTACTTAATTAAAGAGTTCAGCATATTCTTGAATAACGCCTTTCTATGTTCGCTCGTTTTATTAAGCTTTCTATATCCTAGGTTATGCCTCATTAATAATTATTTTCCTCAAGTTTTTTTGACATTTCTGCGATATTATCGGGTGGCCAATTTGGAATTTCCATCCCTAAATACAAAGACATTGTACTTAATACTTCTTTTATTTCGTTTAAAGATTTTCTACCAAAATTCGGGGTTCTTAACATTTCAGGCTCAGTCTTTTGAACTAAATCTCCAATATATATTATGTTGTCATTTTTTAAACAATTCATTGACCTAACTGACAATTCAAGTTCTTCAACTCTTTTAAGTAAGTTTTTATTGAACTCAGGTTCTGATGATTTTACTTCTTTTACAATTTCTTTTGGATCTTCAAAATTTACAAACATTGAAAGTTGATCCTGAAATATTCTTGCGGAATAAGCTATTGCATCCTCTGCAGCAACAGTCCCATTAGTTTCCACATTCATCACCAGTTTATCATAATCAAGAGCACTACCTGCTCTTGTATTTTCAATTGAAAAAGAAACTTTTTTAACAGGACTGAAAAGTGAGTCGATGGATATTAATCCAAGTGGGCTATCCTCAGATCTGTTTTTTGGTGCTGGGACGTAGCCTTTTCCTGAACTAACAAACAGTTCCATATGAAAATTCGTTTTTTCATCGACATTACAAATTGTTTGCTCTGGATTTAAAATTTCAACCTCAGAACCTAGAGTTATATCTTTAGCTTTTACTTCTTTTGGACCTTTAACATCTAAAACAATTTTTTTTGAACTAGTTGAATTACATTTTATAGCTAAATTCTTAACATTTAAAACGATATCTGTTACGTCTTCTCTAACCCCTTTGATAGATGAAAATTCATGTAACACACCATCAATTTGTATAGCTGTTACAGCCGATCCTTGGATGGATGATAAAAGAATTCGTCTTAAGGAATTACCTATAGTCTGTCCAAATCCTTTCTCTAAAGGTTCAGCTACAACTTTTGCAAATGATTTGTCATCACTACTTGTTATATTAAGTTTATTTGGTTTTATTAAATCTTTCCAATTTTTATCAATTATAGTTGTGCTTGATTGCATTAAACTCTCCTTCTTTTTGGTGGTCTAGTTCCATTATGTGGCATGGGTGTGGTATCTTTAATAGAAATAATTTTAAACCCTCTTGATTGAAGAGATCTTAAAGCTGTCTCTCTTCCAGATCCTGGTCCTTTTACCTGAACGGTTAAAGTTCTTAAGCCCATTTCATATGCTTTGGCCCCTGCATCGTCAGCTGCAACTTGCGCTGCATATGGTGTAGATTTTCTTGAACCCTTAAATCCTTTTGAACCTGCAGATGACCAGGAAATTACATTTCCAGTTTCATCTGCTATAGATATAATGGTATTATTAAATGTCGAGTTTACAAAAGCAATACCAGAAGTAACATTTCTCTTAATTTTTTTCTTTTTTTTAAAATTAGAGTCTTTTTTTTTAATATCTTTGTTCTCTAAATCTTTTTTTTCTTCGACTTTTTTATTCATAAATTATTTTTTAAGTGGTGTTAGTTTTTTTCCGGCAATGGCAATAGCTTTCCCTTTTCTAGTCCTTGCATTGCAGTGAGTTCTTTGACCTCTGACAGGCAACTTTTTTTTATGTCTGCTTCCTCTATAAGTGGCTAAATCAACCAGCCTTTTAATATTTACAGATATATCTCTTCTTAAATCACCTTCAACTTTGTGATTGCTGTCAATATACTCTCTTATTTTAAGAACTTGTTCCTCAGACAATTGATTTACTCTTGTGCTTTCAGAAATATTAAGTTTTTTACAAATTTTTTTTGAGGAATATAGGCCTATACCATGTATATATGTAAGCGCAATACTGACAACTTTATTTTGGGGAATGTTTATTCCTGCTATACGAGCCATATTATAAAGGGTTTAATTTCTAAAGCGTATTTAATGACGATATTGATCAATGTCAACCCTATATAAGGGAAATAATATCGCTTATTTCTTTGTTTATTTGATCAATTGGCCTTTCACCATTGACCACTTTTAATAAATTCAATTTTTTGTAATGTTCTATCAAAGGTTCTGTTGATTTTTCATATGTTTCATATCTTTTGATCGCTATTTCCTCACTATCGTCACTTCTTTTCTCTTGAGCGCTTCTTTCTAAAATTCTTTTTTTAATTGTATTTAAACTTACAGTAAGTTTTAAAACTAAATCGATTTTTTGATTATGTTTTTTTAGTAATTTTTCTAGGTTATGGGCTTGATTTAGATTTCTTGGATATCCATCAAAAATAATCCTATTCTTGTATTGATTGTCTGATATTATTTTTTCTATTAGGTCAGAAACAATTTCATCAGAAACAAGTTCCCCTGAATTTATCACTGAGGAAATTTTTTTTCCAGTGGATGTATTTTTGAGCATTTCTTTTCTTAAAAACTCTCCAGTTGATAATTGATACATATTAAATTTTTTAACAATAAATTTCGATTGGGTGCCTTTACCAGCTCCAGGTGGTCCAAAAATAACTAAGTTCATTAAATTATTTCCCGAATTTGGCTTTTTTTATTAATGACTCGTATTGAGAGCTCATAAGTCTTGTTTGAACCTGAGTGACAGTATCCATTGCTACAACGACAACAATTAAAATCGAAGTTCCTCCAAGATAAAATGGGATAGGATATTTCGCTATTAAAAATTCAGGCATTAAACATACAACAGTCAAGTATGTAGCTCCAATTGTTGTAAGTCTTGTTAAAATTGACTCTATGTATTCAGCGGTTCTCTCACCCGGTCTTATCCCTGGGATGTAACCTCCATATTTTCTTAAATTTTCTGCAGTTTCTTTTGGATTGAAAACTATTGATGTGTAAAAAAAAGAAAAGAAAATTATTCCAAATGCATATAAAGCCATATATAGAGGTTGTCCTTGTGTGAATAGTGATGAAAAATTTATAAATAAATCAGACTCAGCAAAACCAAAATTACTCATTGTAATTGGTAACAGCAAAAGAGCAGAGGCAAATATTGCAGGTATAACTCCAGCGGTATTTATTTTTAATGGGAGATGAGAAGACTCTCCACCATATATCTTATTACCCATTTGTCTTTTTGGATAATTTATTAATATTTTTCTAACGGCTCTCTCAAAAAAAACAATAAATAAAACTGTAACAATAACTAATAAAAATATTCCTACAATCATTACAGCTGATAGAGCACCGGTCCTACCAAGTTCAAATGTCGAAGCCAAGGCTCTTGGAATTTCTGCAACTATTCCTGAAAATATTATTAATGAAATACCATTTCCTATTCCTCTTAAAGTAATTTGTTCACCTAGCCACATCAAAAAAGTTGTACCGGCAACCAAAGATATTGTTGTTGTAACTCTGAAATACATGCCAGGCTCTAAAACTAAATTTCCTGCATTTTCTATACCTACTGCAACTCCATAACCTTGAAGGGCAGCAATCATTACTGTTCCGTATCTTGTAATTTGTGTAATTTTTTTTCTACCAATTTCACCTTGTTCTTTTAAATTCTTAAAATAATCAGAAGTTCCCGTTAATAGTTGAACAATGATTGATGATGAAATATAAGGCATAATACCAAGGGCAAAAATAGCCATTCGCGTTACTGCTCCTCCTGAGAACATATTAAACATTCCTAATAATCCTTTTTGACTTGATGACATTATTTCTTTTAATGCTTCTGGATCAATTCCAGATAATGGAACATATGTGCCTAGTCTATAAATTATTAACAAAAAAATTGTAAAGAAAATCCTATTTTTCAAGTCTGTTGCATGACTAAAAGCACCAGTATTTAAGTTTTCACTAGACATAAAATTTAGTTCTTAATAAGCGTTAGTTTTCCACCAATTTTTTCAATTTTTTCTTTTGCTTGTTTTGAAACAAAGTTTGCTGACAAATTTACTTTATTTTTTATTTCGCCTTTGCCTAAAATTTTTAATTTTTCATATTTTTTGGAGATAATTTTTTTACTTTGTAGTATTTTAAGATCTAAATTATTTTCTAATTTTATTTTTTTTTGATCAAAAAAATTCTGAAGGTTTGACAGGTTTAGTATTGCAATATTCGATTTTTTAAGAGACTTAAATCCACGCTTTGGAAGTCTTCTAAATAGAGGCATTTGACCACCTTCAAAACTTTTTATAGCCACACCTGATCTTGATTTTTGACCTTTGTGACCTCTCCCAGAAGTTTTACCTTTGCCTGAACCAATTCCTCTACCTGGTCTTATTTTTTTTTTATTTGTTTTTATTAAAGTATTTAATTTCATTATTTATTTTCTCTTTTTGAAATAATTTCAGATATTTTTTTTCCTCTTATTGTAGATAAAATTTTAGGAGAAATTTGAGATTTTAGACCGTTGATGCAAGCTTTCAAAACATTATGGGGATTGGCTGAACCAAGTGATTTAGCTACAACATCTTGAATACCTAATACCTCGCATACAGATCTTATTGCTCCACCAGCAATAATTCCTGTTCCTGCAGGAGCTGATCTCATAAAAACTTTACCAGATCCATTTTTACCTTTAACGTCGTGATGCAGGGTTCTTCCGTCTTTAAGAGGTATTTTTACAAGATTTCTTTTTGCGACCTCAGTAGCTTTTTTAATTGCGTCTGGTACTTGCTTTGATTTGCCTTGTCCAATCCCTATAGAGCCTTTTTGATTACCTACAACCACGAGTGCTGCAAATCCAAATCTTCTACCTCCTTTTACAACTTTGGTAATTCTGTTAATAGCTACTAATTTTTCTTTATATTCTGTTTCACTCATTTATATTTTTAATCCATTTTTTCTTAAAGACTCCGCTAATGCCTTTATTCTTCCATGATATTTATAACCACCTCTGTCAAAATAAACACTGTTAATTTTTTTTTCTTTAGCTCTTTTTGCTAATAATTCACCTAAGGTATTAGACAATTCCATTTTCTTTTTTTTTGAATTTTTTAATTCTTTTTCAGTTGATGATGCTGATACAAGAGTTTTACTTATCTTATCATCTATTATCTGTGCATAAATATTTTTGGATGACTTGAATACAGTAACTCTTAATTTATTTGTATTTACATCTTTAAGTTTTTTTCTGTTTCTAATTTTTCTTTTTATTTTTGAGTTAATTTTTTTCATCTATTTTTTCTTTCCTTCTTTTCTCAATACGTACTGATTTCTCTCTTTTATTCCCTTGCCTTTATAAGGTTCCACTGGTTTTAAAGATTTAATGTCTGAAGCTATTTTTGAAACAAGTTCTTTATCAACACCATTAATTTTGATAACAGTTTGCTTTTCAACTTGTATCTTTACATCTTTTGGAAATTTAAAATTTACGTCATGACTAAATCCTATTTGTAAGTTTAAAGAATCTCCTTTTAAATTTGCTCTAAATCCTACCCCATTTAATTCAAGTATTTTTTCGTGGCCTGATGAAACTCCTATTACAGCATTATTAATTAAACTTCTATATGTTCCCCACAATAGTTGAGTTTTATGATTAATTAATTTGTTTACTGGTGTAATTTGAAATTCATTTTTTTCATTTACTTTTGATGTAAACAATTTTTCATTTAGAAATAATGTCTTGTTACCTTTAGGGCCAGAGACAGTAATTTTCTCACCTTCAATCTTTATTGAAGTGTCCTTTGGTAAAATTATACTTTTTTTTCCAATTTTTGACATTAAAACACCTTACAAATTATTTCTCCGCCTATATTGTTTTTTCTAGCTTGAATATCTGACATAACTCCTTGAGATGTCGATATTATAGCCATGCCTAAACCATTCTGTATTTTTGGTATACTTGTTGCTCTTGAATATACCCTTCTACCTGGTTTTGATATTCTTTTAATCTCTTTAATAACAGGGGTTCCCTCAAAATATTTTAAATTCACTTTAATCACTTTTTTATTATTTTCGCTACTCTCTAAAAAGAAGCTATTTATATAACCTTCGGTTTTTAAAATTTCTAAAATTTTAGACCTAAATTTTGAAGCAGGGATTAACACCGAATTAAGGTTTCTCATTTGCCCGTTCCTTATTCTTGTAAACATATCTCCTATTGGATCTACTAAAGTCATATTCCTCCTACCAGCTCGATTTTATTATTCCAGGTATTTTTCCAGCAGACGCCATATCTCTTAGGGCTATCCTAGAAATTTTTAATTTTCGATAATATCCATGTGGTCTCCCTGATATTCCACATCTATTTCTAATTCTCACTTTTGAAGAATTCTTGGGCAATTTATCAAGTTTTAATTGCGCTGCAAATCTTTCTGCTAACTCAAGTTTTTTATTCATAATTATTTTTTTTAACTTTGCTCTTTTTTTTTCAAACCTATTTACCATTTTCATTCTTTTTAAATTTTTTTGTATTGCGCTTTTTTTTGCCATTTTACCTCGCTTTTTTTTCAGTTATTGGAAAATTAAATTCTTTTAAGAGTTCAAGTGTCCCTTTTTTTGATTTATTCGATGTTACAATTGTAATATCAAGTCCTCTAATTTTATCAACTTTATCAAAATTTACTTCAGGAAATATAATATGTTCTTTAATGCCAAAACTATAATTTCCTGAGTTGTCAATTCCGTCAGCTTTTAAACCTCTAAAATCTTTTATTCTTGGTAAGGCTATGTTGATTAATCTGTCAACAAATTCATACATTCTATTTGATCTTAATGTCACTTTTGCGCCAGCACTCTGCCCTTTTCTAGTTTTAAAATTAGCAATAGATTTTTTAAACTTTGTAACAACTGCTTTTTGACCAGTTATAAGACTTAAATCATCCAAACTAGTTTTAATTTTTTTTCCATCAGATGCGTCTTCTCCTAAACCCATGTTTAAAACTATTTTAACAAGTTTAGGAGCTTCATGCTTATTTTTATAGTTGAGCTTATTCATCAAATTTTTTATGATATCTTTTTCGTACAATGTCTTAAGTCTAGGAATCATTATTTTTTAGCCTCTTTTTTTGATTTAGATTTAGTTGTTTGTTTGTCAATATTTTTTATATTTGAAATATGAATAAAATTTTCTTTAGAAATAATTCCACCTTTATTTTCCTTTGTGGGTTTTAAATGCTTTTTTATCATATTAATTGCTTTAATTTTTACTTTGTTTAATCTTTTATTTATTTCTAAGATTTCACCTGTCTTTCCCTTATCTTTTCCAGAAATTACTTTAACTTGTATACCTTTTTTCAAACTCAACATTTATAAAACCTCCGGAGCGAGAGATATTATTTTTGTATGACCTCTTACTCTTAATTCTCTTGTTACAGGACCGAATATTCGAGTTCCAATAGGTTCTCCTTTTTCATCAGTTAATACTACTGCATTAGTATCAAATTGAATTTTGGACCCATCGTTTCGAAAAATTTCTTTCTTTGTTCTTACTACTACAGCTTTATGAACAGCTCCTTTTTTTACCTTTCCTTTAGGGATGGCATCTTTAACGCTTATAACAATTATATCTCCAACTGATGCATATCTCCTTTTCGAACCACCTAGCACTTTAATACATTCCACTCTTTTAGCTCCAGTGTTGTCCGCTACATTAAGTTCTGTTTGTACCTGTATCATTTTTCAATTACTTTCCACTTTTTTTTCTTTGATATGGGACTACATTCAATTATTTGAATAACTTCTCCCTCTTTAAATTTATTATTTTCATCGTGCGCATGATATTTTTTTGATCTCTTAATTACTTTGCCATAAAATGGATGTGCGAATTTTCTTGTAACTTCAACAACAACTGTCTTATTATTTTTCGCACTTGTTATAACTCCCTTTAAAATTTTTTTTGTCATTTAGAACTCTTTATAGTTGTGTATAATCTAGCTATACTTTTTTTAATCTGCCCATATTGAGCTGGGTTTTCAACTTGATTATTAATTCTTTTGAATCTTATATTGAATAAGTCTTTTTTTAGAGTTTCAAGTTTTTTTATAGCTTGATCTTTTGTTAATTTTTTATCTTCCTTTTTTTTTCTTACCATATCACCTACTTATAAATTTTGTTTTTATTGGAAGTTTTGCCGATGCTTTGTACAAGGCTTCTCTTGCTACTTCTTCAGAAACACCATCAATTTCAAAAATTATTCTTCCAGGTTTTACTCTGCAAGCGTAATATTCTGGGGAGCCTTTACCTTTACCCATTCTAACCTCAGTTGGTTTTTTTGAGACTGGTATATTAGGAAAAACCCTAGTCCACACTTTTCCTGTTCTTTTCATATATCTAGTTAAAGCTACTCTTGCAGCTTCAATTTGTTTACCAATAACCCTTTCAGGCTGCATTGCTTTCAAACCGAATTGTCCATAGTTGAGTGTAACCGCTCTACTAGCTTTCCCTTTAATTCGGCCTTTAAATGCTTTTCTAAATTTAGTTCTTGTTGGTTGTAACATTTTTAACTCTTTCTATTTTTTCTTTTTCTATATCTTTATCAAATAAAGCCCCTTTATAAATCCAAACTTTAATTCCTATAATTCCGTAAGTAGTTAATGCTTCGGCAAATCCATAATCTATGTTTGCTCTTAAAGTGTGTGATGGTATGCTTCCCTCTCTTAGCCATTCAGTTCTTGCTATTTCGTTACCTGCTAATCGACCACTTACCATGACTTTTATTCCTTTTGCATTAAGCCGCATTGCGGATTGCATTGCTCTTTTCATAGCACGTCTATATGCAATTCTCTTTACTAATTGTTGAGAAATGTTCTCAGCAACTAAATTAGCATTTAATTCAGGTTTTTTTATTTCTTTAATATTTACGTTTACTTCACTATCCGTTATTTTCATTAAATTCTTTTTAATTTTTTCAATATCTGATCCTTTTTTTCCAATAACAAAACCAGGCCTAGAGGTGTGAATTGAAACCGTACATTTCTTTGAGGATCGCTCAATTATTATTTCAGATACACCAGAATTAATAATATTCTTTTTGATATAATCTCTCATTTTAAAGTCTTCTATTAAATATTTCCCAAAGTCTTTTTTCTTTGCAAACCAAGTTGAATCCCATCCACGATTTATTCCTAATCTAAGACCTATAGGATTAATTTTTTGACCCATCTTTTGACTCCTTTCTTTCACTTAAGATAATAGTAATTCTACTAAAGGGTTTTTTAATAGGGCTAGCTCTACCTTTCGCTCTTGGTCTAAATCTTTTCATGACTAAAGACTTCCCCACATATGCTTCTTTGATATACAAGTTATCAATATCAAACTGGTTATTATTTTCAGCATTTGCGATAGCTGATTTTACAGTTTTGCTAACGTCTAACGAAATTTTCTTTCTTATAAAATCTAAGTCTCTTAACACTACATCCACTTTTTTACCTCTTATATGATCCAGAACCAAAGAAACCTTTCTTGGACTTGATCTTACGTTTTTATTTACTGCTTTTACAATATTGCTATTTTTTTGCATCTTTTGCTCCTCCAGCAGGTTTAGCAGTTGCTACTGCTTTTTCTGCAGCTGCTTTTTTATCTGCAGGTGTATGACCTTTAAAAGTTCGAGTAGGTGCAAACTCGCCAAGTTTATGGCCAACCATCTCTTCAGAAATTGTAATTGGAATAAATGACTTTCCATTATGAATCATAAAACTGTGACCTACGAAATCAGGAATAATAGTTGAATTTCTTGACCAAGTTTTAATTGGTTTTTTTGCAGGGCTATTTTTAAGTTTATCAATCTTTTTTAATAAACTTGGATGCACAAAGGGACCTTTCCAAACTGCTCTTGTCATAATTATTTTCTCTTCTTCCTTCTAGTTATTATAAATTTATCACTTCTTTTTGGTCTTCTAGTTTTTAAACCTTTAGCCGATTGACCCCACGGAGATACTGGACTTCTTCCTCCAGAGGTTTTTCCTTCTCCACCACCATGTGGGTGATCAACTGGATTCATTGCAACACCTCTTGATTGTGGACGTTTACCTTTCCATCTATTTCTCCCAGCTTTTCCAATTTTAATATTTTTTTGGTCAGGATTTGAAACTGAGCCAATAGTAGCATTACAATTTATACTCACTTTTCTAGTTTCTCCAGATGCAAGTTTGAGTATTGCATAATCGTCGTCTATTCCTGATAAGGTTACGGATGATCCTGCGGATCTTGCTAGTTTACCACCATTTCCTGGAATTAATTCAACATTGTGCACTACAGTTCCGGGTGGAATATCTTTTAATTTTAGACAGTTTCCTATTTTTATTTCAACGTTATCGCCAGATGATATCTGATCTCCCACATTAAGGTTTTGAGGGCATAAAATATAGTTTCTTACATCATCTTCGTACTTTATTAATGCAATGTGAGAAGTTCTGTTTGGATCATATTCAATACGTTCAACTTTTGCCATTATATTTGTTTTATTTCTTAAGAAATCTATAACTCTATATTTATGTTTTGCGCCTCCGCCCCTATGTCTCGAGGTAATTCTTCCATAATTATTTCTGCCACCTGATGACTTTTGACCTTTAGTAAGAGGTTTATATGGTGATCCCTTCCATAGTCTACTTTTATCGACTATAACGGTGCCTCTGTTGGATTTTGTATATGGTTTAAATGTTTTCAAACTCATTTTCTAAATTCCTGTTGTTAGATCAATACTTTGACCTTTTTTTAAAGTAACGATAGCTTTTTTATAACCACTCTTTTTTGAAATTTTTCCTTGTTTAAATTTAGTTTTGCTCTTTAAGTTAACAATATTTACTTTTACTACATTTACTTTAAATATTTTTTCAATATTTTTTTTAATATTTTTTTTGTTAGCCTTTTTATGAACTTTAAAGACAGTTTTGTTTTGCTCAGAGAGAATTGTTGCCTTTTCGGTAATTATAGGTCTAATAATAGAGTCTAGTGGATTAATTTTTTTCATTAAGAATCCTTTTTTCCAAATTTTTTACAGAGCTTTGAGTTAATAAAACATTTTTATACTTCATCATGTCATAGATATTTGCTCCAGCATCATTGATAATTTTTAGGTTTTTAATATTTCTAGCAGATTTATTAATATTTTTTAAAGTTGTAACATCTGAAATTATAATGACATTTAAAAGATTGTTTTTTATCAAAAAATTATTAAATTCTTTTGTTTTTTTGATTTCTTTTTTAACATCAGATAAAACAAATAAGTTTTTATCCGAATTTTTTTTAGACAATGTATGGGCTAGTGCTAATTTTCTAATTTTTTTATTAATTTTTTTAACTTTATAAATCGCACCTTTAGGACCATGAGCTACACCGCCTCCAACAAAAATCGGGGCTTTTCTGCTAGCGTGACGTGCGCCTCCACTACCTTTTTGAGGCACAATTTTTTTTGTTGAACCTTTAATTTCATTTTTTTGTTTAGTTTTTGCGGTTCTAGGTTTTAAGTGATTTAGTTGCCAATCTATAACAGATTTAATTAACTTATAATTAATTTTATGCTTTAAAATCTTATCAGAAATCTCGATAGTTTCTGATTTGGTGTTGTCAAAGTTTAAAAGTTTAACTTTCATTTATTTTTTCTTGCCTTTCGCAGCTTCAGTTTTTTTTATTTTATCATTATATTTTTCTAGTGTCGTTTTTCTTCTAACATTCTTTACTGACTCTCTCAGATAAACTGTAGAGTTTTTTCCTCCAGGTATAGATCCTTTTACATATAGAAGATTGTTTGCCACATCGGACTTTATAATTTCAAGATTTAACATTGTTCTAAATCTATCTCCCATGTGACCGGCCATTTTTTTTCCTTTAAAAACTTTACCAGGATCCTGATTTTGACCAGTTGAACCATGAGCCCTATGAGAAATAGACACACCGTGAGAAGCTCTTAATCCTCCAAAATTCCATCTCTTCATAGCTCCAGCAAATCCTTTACCAATTGTCTTGGATTGAATATCAACAAATTTTTTATCCTTAAGTAAATCTAAACCAAGTTCGTTACCTGCTTTATAATTTTCAGTATTTTCAACTCTGTATTCTTTTAAAATTTTTTTAGGCTCAGTACTTTTTTTGGCAAAATAGCCTTTCATTTGATTAGTTAATTTAGAATTTTTTACTTTAAAATATCCTATTTTAATTGCTGAATAACCTCTTTTTTCCTTTTCTATAATATCGATTACTCTTCCAGTTTCTATTTTGATTACTGTAACTGGTACAGATTGACCAGATTCTATAAATTCTCGTGTCATACCTAATTTTGTTCCTATTAATCCAATGGTCATAATTATATTTTTATTTCTATGTCTACACCTGAGGCTAAATCTAATTTCATTAAAGCTTCGACTGTTTGTGGTGTTGGTTCTATAATGTCTATTAATCTTTTATGAGTTCTTGACTCGAACTGTTCTCTACTTTTTTTATCTATATGAGGTGATCTTAAAACTGTATATCTCTCAATTCTTGTTGGTAAAGGAATTGGACCTTTTACCTGAGCTCCAGTTCTTTTAGCTGTATTCACAATTT
>MDSW01202891.1_pt1 | contig 20480 bp, 18 predicted proteins | sample 811171 | NCBI WGS metagenome assembly MDSW01 (sample SAMN05326641, study PRJNA326480) | marine metagenome | isolation source: seawater | place: Atlantic Ocean: North West | collected 2012 | reverse complement strand
GCACTCGCGGACGGACGCGAGCGCGGCCCTCGCCGCCTCCGCCGCCGCCCGCGCCTCCGCGGCCAACGACTCGTCCCCGACCCTGACCGCGGCCTCGGGCATGGCGAGTAAAGCGGCGGAGTACACCTCGTGGTGCATCTCGAGCGCGTGCGTCTCCTGATCGTCCGCCGCGCGTTGCAACGCGTCGAGCGCCCATTCCCTCTGCGCCACCGCGCGCTCGACGATCGCGCCCGCCTCCTCCGCCACCCTCGCGCGCTCGGCGTCGGCGTGCCTCGCCTCCCGCCTCGCCTCCTCGAGCGCCGCCTCCAGATCGCGCGCCCGCGCGACGATCCCCGCGAGCGACGCCGCGTGCTCCGCCTCGGCGCTCTCGCTCGCGCGCGCGTGCTCCCAATCGCGCTCCCCGAGCCTCGTCCGCGCCGCGCGTAACGCCTCGCGCAGCTTCGCGCACTCGCGCGCGTCCTCGTCCCGGCGCTCGCGGAGCGCCGCGCTCACGGCCGCACGGATCGCGACGCGCTGCATCTCCTCGCGGTTCTTCTCGTTCGCCCGGAGCACCTCGAGCTCCGCCTCCGCCTTGGCGAGCGCGTCGAGCGCGACGGGGAGTTGGTGCGCGTTCCGCGCCGCGTCCTCCGACGTCTCGCGCGCGGCGCGCTCGCGAATCTCGTTATCCACGCGGAGGCGCGCGACGTGCGCGCGGAGCTCCTCCTGCGCGCGCTTCGCCACCTCGAACGCGGCGAGTTTCTCCGCCTCCGCCTTTTTCGCGTCCGCGACGAGGCGGAGCTCGCGGTCGTCCGCCGCCTCCAGCGCGGCGCGGTCGCGGACGACGCGAGTCTCGAGCGCTCTGAACACGCGCGTCGCGGTGATCGCGCCGGTCGCGTCGCCCTCGACGTGAGAGCGCAGGGCGTCGTGGACGACGGGCGAGGCGAACGCGACGCCGAGCTCGTTCTCGAGGACGCGGCGCGCGTCGTGTTCGCGGCGGAGGCGCTCGGTGAGCGACGCGTTGAGCGCGCGGAGCTCGACGAGTTGGCCCTCGGCGGCGTCCGCGCGGCGACGCGATTTCGCCGTCTCGATCTGCCACTTCGCGAGCTCCTTCGCGCCGTCCTCCGCGGTGACGTACCACCGCTCGGGGCCGGCGCGGAGCTGGCGCGCCGCGCGCGAGGCGCCGAGGTCGAGCGCGGAGGCGCCGCCGGGGCTGGGGGGGCGCGGGGACGCGACCGCGTCGTCGTCCGCGCGAGAATTGCGCGAATCGTCCGGAACCGCCGCGACCGCCTCGGGGGTGCCGACGAAGAGCTCGCGCGTGACCGACCGAACCGAGCGCGCGCGCGAACCGGGCGCGGAGGGGGGCGCGGGAGAGGCGATGTCGTCGCGCGAAGCGCGCGACGACGCGCGCGACGAAGGCGCGCGCATCGGTCGCGTCGCCGCCGTCGCGACAGCGACCAATGGACGAGAGGATGCGAAGAATGCGCCCAAGGAGGACGAGAGCGGGTGACGCGAGGAAGAAACGTTTTTTCGCGACCAAGCATATCTCCCGCCGAGGAAACCGGATCTATCTCCTTCACGCCCGGGGCACATATTGTTATTGAGAATTTAGTCTCCAAAAGATACGATTTTACAGACGTGTGCATTTCCAGTCTGGGGAAACGACAAGTATTGAGCGAGATGCGGCGTTCCACGCGTCACTCCCAGAGGGGAACCGCCACACGATCTTTCTCTCGGGTCCCGAGAGGGCGCGCGGACGAGGCGCGCGCGTCACACGCCCCCGCGCGGTGGCCCGCGCCTCCTCGCGCGCGACCCCGACCCCGTGCGCGACCGTTCCACGCCTCGCGCCTTCGCTCCTCGCGGCTTCGAGACTCCCCGAGTGTGACTCGGCGCGCTCGGTCGCGCGGTGCGAGGGTGGCTTGACGCGCGTCGTCTCGAGGGGCGGTTTCGAGTGTCGTCCGGGGCTTCTCGCGTCCCGCGCTCGGGTCGAGACGCGGACGATGCCCGTCGCGCCCGCGCCCGCGCTCGCGCACGCGGCGCCCGCGCCTCGCGCGCGATGCTCGGCCCGCGCGCGTCGCGGATCCTCGCGCCTCGATCGCGCGCCGCGTCTTCTCCGCGCGGTGGGCTCCGAGGGCTCCGACGGGTTTCGGTCATTCCCCCCGACGCGCGGCGCGACCCGACGCGCCTTCCCTCCGGCGACGGCCTCCGCGTCGTATCGCGACGCGGAGCCCGACGCGGGCGGCCGCCGCGCGCAGTGGTGGGCCACCCCCACGACTCCCCGCTCGCCCGCGCCCCGCCGAATACCCCCCTCCCCGCGCGGAGGCCGCGGCGGCGGCGGCCAGATCTTGGAGGCGGGGCCGGCGGCGCCCCCCCCCGATCTCCGCCGCGCGTTGCGCGAGCTCGCGCGAAACGCGCGCGGCCCCGCCGCGGAGCCCGCCTCCTCCTCCCCCCCCCCGCCCCCCGCGCTCCGAAGCGTCGACGCGAAGGACGACTCCGACAGCGTGTTCCACCGCTCGGGCGGGTTCGTGTACATCCGCAACTTTTTCTCCCCTCGCGATTACGCCGTCTTGCTCGACGCGTGCCGTGAGATGCGCCCCCGCGCGGGCGCCGAGCGCCGGGCTTGCGCGCGGCAGCGCCTCGGCGTCATGATCGAGCCCGAGCACGTCGTCCACCGCGCGTTCATGAACCCCCGCGTCGCCGAGCGCATATCCGGTTTGGTCGGGCGCCGCGTCGTCCCCGCCGACGTCCCCGTGGAGTATCGCGTGTACCCCGAGGGGGCGGCGATGGACTGGCACCAGGACGTCGCGCTGTACGTGGAGCCGCAGTACGAGCTGGTGTTCACGCTGGAGAACACGAGCGACTCGCAGACGCAGTGGCAGGACGCGGACGGGAGGAGGCGCGGGGGGTGGACGGAGCCCAACTCCATCATCATGGTCAGGGCGGAGAGCGTCGTGCACAGGGTGACCCCCGTGCTCGTCGGGGAGAGGAGCATCGTCAAGTTCGCGTACACCACCACCCTCGACAAGACGGAGGAGTACTACGACAACCTCCTGACGTACGAGTGATTGTTTTCTCGGGGTGAGACGACGATGACGTTTTTGTTTTCGTCGTCGAGAGGGGGTGGGTAAGGGAGGTGAGGGAGAGGGTGGCCGCGACGATAGACGACGCGACGAGGGATGAGGGACGAAGAGAGGGCGCGGCGCGAGCGCCTCGAAACGCGAGGCGATTTTGATTTGTGATGAGACGAACCCGATCGACGAGTTTTTGACTGGCACTCGAAAGGAAAACAAAAGAGGAGACTTGCGACCGGGGGTCGTCCCTTCGTGCGATTCAGAATGTCGAGACTGGAAACCTATGTTCGCGTACGAAATCGGGTCTGCCACGGTGTCGCACGCCGAGGGCACCTCGCGTGCGGATAAGCCGCGCTGCAGCGCTCGCGCGGGTTGCCGTGTCTGGGCGGGCGCATTGCTCGACGAGCGGGATGGCGGCGACGACACTCGCGCCGGTCGGGCTCGGCGTCGCCGCGCTCGGCGGCGCTCGCGCGCGCCCCGGGCGGGTCGCCGCGCCTCGCGCCCGGGGCGTCGCCGCCCTCGGCGCGACGCGGGGCGACGACGGGATGATGGGCGCGAGGGCCACCGCCCTCGCGCTCCGCGGACGGATCGCGGGTCCCTCCCTCCCCGCCGCGCGCGGGCGCCGGGGCGCGGTGGTCGCGCGCGCGGTGACGGGGCCGCGAGAGACCCGCCTCGGGAGCATCCTAACCTCCCTTCCCCAGCGCGTGGACCTGTACTTCAAGGTCCGCCGCGGGAGGAAGCTCCTGTGGAAGGCCATCTTCGCCTTCACCGGGTTCTACACCGCCAACGTCCTCTCGCTCACGTTCGGCGTCCTCGGGATCAACGACGTCGTCGCGGGCGCCTTCTGCGTCGCCTTCTCGGAGATCGTCACCAGGGCGTACTACAAAAAGCTCCAGCCGGGGAAGTACTGGGACTTCCTCAACTGGTTCAAGCTCGGACTCATGTACGCCCTCACCGCCGACGCCTTCAAGCTCGGGTCGTGATCGTCCGAGGGAGGAGATCGCCGACGGGGCGCGAGCGCCGTGGACGACGACGCGATTCGTCGGGCGGCGACGGCGTCGCCGGCGACCGGAGAAGGTCGTCGCGGGAGGCCTCGCGAGCGAGGGGGTGAGAGAAGGAGAGAGTCTTTTTCCCGCGGGTGAGCTTCTGTTTCGACGCGCGAAGGCGCGTCTGTGATGAAGGATGACACTTATATGGGTTTACGCCTCCGACGCGCTCGGTTCGATTCGTCCGTCCGAGCGCCCGACGCCGACGAATGAGTTAATGGCGTCGATCGTCTCCCTCGAAAGCCACGCGCCCGCCGTCTTCTGGCGCCTTCTTCGCCCCTCGTTCACCCGCCCTTCGGTCACTCGAGCTTCTTCTCCCAGAACTGCGCGGTGCCCAGCTCCGGGTCGAGCTCGTACGACTTGAACCCGAACTTGGCGTAGCTTCCCATGGCGCGCGGGTTGTTGGAGAGCACCTCCAGCGTGAGCTTGCAGCATCCGCGCTCGGTCGCCACCTTCTCCACCGCTCTCAGCATCGCCTGCGTCACGCCCCTGCGCCTGTGCTCCGGCTGGACGAAGACGTCGTGGACGTTGATGAGGGGCTTACACTTGAACGTGCTGAACCCCTGGAAGGCGTTGATGAGCCCCACGGGCTCGCCCCCGACGCTCGCGACGACGCTGAACGCGCCGCTCACCTTCCCCAGATGCGCGCAGAGCGTCGCGCGCACGTCCGGCTCGAGGGGCGCGGAGTTCCCGAACGCGTCCAGCGCGTACCCGTTCAGCAGGTCCGAGACCGTCCTCGCGTCCTCCGGGTTCGCGTAGTCCGCGATGCGCGTCGTCACCTCCATCGCGACCGCGCGAGCGGGACTGAGACCGCGCGACCGAGGAGGGGGTTTATACTGACGCTTCTAAAAATGCGCGCTGCTGGGTCGGACGAAAATAGTCCTACGCGAGCGTGGTACGTCTGTCACAGTCTCCTTTCGCGCGTACCCCCCGCGGCGCGCTTTCCCCCCGCGGCTTCCTTCTCCTCCCCTCATCATCAGAAGAACCTCCTCGCGATGAACCGCCTCTGAAAACTCTCCACGACGTCCTCCACCTCCCCCCAGAACATCTCCAGCGCCGCGTCCGCGCGTCGCGTCCTCGCGCCATCCCCCCCCCCCGACCCCTCCGACCCCTCCGACCCCGCCGGACCCGTCGCGCCGCCCTCCGGCGTCCACGGCACCTTGTTCGTCGCCGAACTCGCGAAGCGCCACATCGCCGTCGTCAACATCTCCCCCGGGTCCCGCGTCCCGAGCTCGTCCCCCGCCCTCTTCGCGGCCTCCGCCGCCGCCGCGACCACGCGCTCGTTCCGCGCGAGCTCCTCGACGACGGGCGAGACGTGGAAATCCACCGCCGCCGGGGGAACGTCCCGCCGCGAGACGACGCCCGGACCCGTCGCGGAGCTCACGCCCTCCGCCCCGAGCGCCTCCCGCGCCTTCCGACGCGCCTCCGCGTACGCCAGGTCCAGCCGCGCGAGCCAACAATCCGCCGAGCCGGCGCCGTCCGAGCCGGCGCCGTCCTCGCCCAAGAACCGGCTCCGCCACGTCGCGGCGAACGAGCGGAGCATCTCGACGTCGCCGGCCATGCCCCCGAACCGCGCGCGGATCGCCAGCGCGGCGACGATGGCCGACGCCCTCGCGCACAACCCCGCGCAATGCGCGTGAACGTTGCGCGCCGCGAGGGCCCCGGCGGCGCTCTCCGACGAACGACCCTCGGGAGGGGTGGTCGGGGTCTTCGGCTGGGGGTCCGCTCGGTCCTTGATGCCGCACGCGGCGAGCTCGGCGGCGAACCCCGCGACGGCGTCGACGACGGCGCGCGGGAGTTTGAACCCCTTCGAGTCGGCGCACATCAACCACGCGACGAGGGGCGAGTCGGGGTGCGCGGCGGCGTCCTCGACGGCGATGACCAGCAGACGCCGAAGCGCGTCCGCGGGGGCCTCCGCCAGCAGAAGCGCCGCGGTGCGATGCGCGCCGCCGACGCGCCCGCGCCGGACGCACTTCTGGAGCGCGGACTTGACGAGCGAGGGGGCGAGCCGGGGGGTTTCCCGATCGGGGCGCCGCGCGGTATTCCCGCCGACAGACCCCGACGAACCTTCCGAAGAGTGGACGCCTCGCGCGGCGTCTCGGATCGCCGCCGACTCCGCCGCGCTCGCCGGCGCGACGGAGGTGGCGAGGAAGAGCGTCGTCTCGCACGGGCGGCCGTCCGCGGAGGTCTCCTTCAGGCGCACCCGCGCGCGCCACGCGATCCCTCCCGCGCTCGCGAGCGCCGCGGAGGTCTCCGCGCCGGGCTCCGAGCCGCGCTCGAGCGCCCAGCGGAACGCGCCGGTTCGAGCGTCGCGCCAGAGGGAGAAGGCGCGCTTCACCGTCGCCCCGCGCTGCGCCTTCATGAGCGCCGCGAACGTCGCGACGCCGGCGGCGGCGCGCCCGGGGGAAACCGGCGCGGACGACCGCGCCGGTTCGAGCGTCGCCGGAGACGGCGACGGCCGAGTGGGAGGTGGCGCGACGCCGTCGACGCGCGCCGCCGCCGCCGCCGCCGCCGCGTCGGGTCGGGGTGGGGGACGGTCCGGCGGCGGGGCCTTCCCCGCGCATCCCGCGGCGTGCGCCTGCAGAAGCGCCAGGTGGAAGGATCGGCCGCAGAGCGGGCACTCGCCCAGCGACGACGCGCCGGGCGCGCTTCCGCGGCGTCTCTTCTCGGGACGCTCGAGCGCGGGGGTGGCCGTTTCGCCTTCGTTTTCGGCTTCGTTTTCGTTTTCGTTTCGGGGCGCGAGCGCGGGCGGGTCGGCGCGCTTCGCGCCGTGGGGTGCGCCGAAGAGCGCGTGGATGGTTCGCATGCGGTTCGCGGCGAGATGCGGATCACGCGGGGAGGGTCGCGGCGCGATCCGGTCGTCGCCGGCTCCAAGAGAAGTATCGCGTCAGCGCGGTCTCTCCGGCGGGCGCCGGGGCGTCGCCGTTCGCGAGCTCGACGTCGGGTCGCTCCTGCTCCTCGGGGACCTCCTCCAACACGGGCGCGAAAGGCGTCGGCTCGGGGAGGTTCGCCGGGGCGGCGAAGTAGCTCGTCAGGAGGCGCTGCACGCGTCGCGCGACGTATTTTTTCCAGCGCTTCGACGCGGGCTCCGCGTCTACCGCGCCGCGACGGTTCCACGCGCTCTCCGTCAGAGGCTCGACGAGGTCCCGCGCCTCGCGGCCCCTCTTCATGAGACGCGCCGGCTCGCGACCGCGCGCGGGCTCGGTGTGCGCGACCGGGCCGGGGGAGGGGGCGTCGTCCAAAGTCGGAGGTGCCGAGAACGCGTCGTCGTTTGGCACAGCTGTGACGATTTCAAATTTTGCTGGTCGCCTCGCGCGAAACGAGGCGAGCGGTGGGTTTCTGGGAGGTCGCGAACGGCGCGGCGGGGAGACGCCCTCGCGCGCCCTCGGTTCGCGCGGGGACGCACACGCGCGTCGCGCGTCGGCGCTCGGTGGCGCGGACTCGCGGTTGTCCTCTCGCGCCCCCGCGCCCGCCGCCTCGTTCGCGACGCGCGCGCGCGGTCGCGTCGCTCGACGTTCGCCCTCTCGCAGCTGTCGCTCGCTCGCCCGACGACGCGCGCGATGAGCTGGGGCCCCGCCTCCCCCCGCGGCGGCGTCGTCGACGCCATGGGGACGATACGCTCGTTCCGCGTGACGTGCGAGCTCGCGAAGAAGACCCTCGGGGGCGCGTCCAAGTTCTCGGACGTCCTCGAGACGGTCCTCGACGCCGAGCGACGCCTCGCGCGGAGCTCGCGCGGGGACGTCGAGGCGCGCGCGCGCGCCGATCGCGCCGCGCGCTCGGCCGTCGCGAGCCTTCGCGAGGCCAGCGAGCGCGCGACGAAGAAGCTCGACAACTGGCTCGCCGCGAGCCGCACGAAGCGCCTGATGGGGTACGACGGCAACGTCAAGACCGCGCTCGGGGACCTCGCCGCGCGCGCCTCGGACGCGGCGGAGGCGTTGCGCGAGCCCCCGACGTCGGCGTCGTCTTCGGAAGACGCCGATGACGACGCCGATGATGCCGACGCCGACGCCGACGACCGACGCCGCGGCGCGTCGCCCCCGCCCTCCGCCCGACGCGCCCCCGCGTCGCCGCGCCCCTCGCCGCCTCGCCGCCCGACCGCGCGCGCCGACGCCCCCGGAGAACGCGCGGCGGGGATCGCCCTCGCGTCCGGGGACCCCCCCTCGCGTCCGGCGACGGACCCCGCGCCGCCCGCGCCCGCGCTCCTCGCGCCGCCCGCGCTCCTCGAGTCGCTCGCGCTCGGACCCCCGTCGTCTCTTTCAAGTTCCGTCGGCCTCCTCGACCACCCCCCTCTCCCTCGCACGATCCCCTCGACGTACGCGACGAACGGCCCCGCGGACGCCAAGTACGCGTCGGCGCTCCGCGCGGCGGAGGAGGGCAACGCGCAGTTCGCCGACGCGTTCATGGTCGAGGCGGCGGAGGCGGGGCACGCGGCGGCGGCGGCGTCCGTCGCGCCTCGGCTCGCCGCGCGCGGCGACCTCGCGTCCGCCGCGCGGTGCTTCGCGCTCGCCGCGGACGCCGGGGACGCGGAATCGGCGAACGAGATTGGCGTCTTGTTGTTGCGGGGTGACGAGGCGGAGACGGGCGTTCGCCGCGACGCGGCGGAGGCGGCGCGGTACTTCGGCGTCGCCGCGGCGGGGCACTCGGGCGCCGGCGCGTATAACCTCGGCGGATGCCGCGAGCGCGGCGAGGGGCTCCCCCGCGACGTCGCGAAGGCGCGCGAGGCGTACGAGAGGGCGCTCTCGCTGGGCGTTCAGAAGGCGAGGCTCGCGCTGGGGTACCTCGCGTCGTACGAGGGCGACTACCCGACGGCGGCGGCGCACTTCGGCGCGGTGGTGGCGGCGAGCGACGCGCCGGGGCGGCTCGAGGCGGCAGGGCTCACGCGTCGCGACGCCGCCGACGCGACGCACTGCCTCGCGCACGCGCACGAGATGGCCGCGGAGATCGGGCGGCGGAGGGCCAAGCAGATGCTCGAGACGCCGACCATCGCGGAGAGCGTCGCGTACGACCCCTCCACTTCTTCGCGCCCGGAAGAATCCGACCCGGACCCCGACGCGGCGGACGTTCGCGACGCCGCGCGGCGCGCCGCGGCGCGGCTGGCGGCGTCGCGCGTCGCCGGCGCGAGGCCCACCGCGGCGGAGCTCCGCGGCGACGCGCTCGCGGCGGAGGCGGAGGCGCGGGCTCTGTACCGCCGCGCCGCCGACGCGGGCGACCCTCGCGCGTCGTTCCGCGTCGGCCTCGACCAGTGGGCCGCCGCGCGAGCGCTCGAAGCCGAGGCGAAGGACGACGAGCGTCGGAAAGACCCGGACCCGGAGCGCGCGCTCGCCGCGAAGGAGGCGGCGATGGAGCGCGTGGTGGAGGCGGCGGCGGCGGGGTTCGGGCCCGCGTGGCGGTGGCTCGCGGAGGTGGCGGCGAGCGGCGAGGGGGGGGGCGCGCCGGACCCCGCGACGGCGCGGCGGCTGATGGAGAACGCGCACGCGTGCGGAGACGCGGAGGCGACGAGGGCGCTCGCGGTGATGGAGGAGAAGGCGCACAGGGAGGCCGCGGAGAGGGGGGAGGCGATGCTGCTGCCGACGGCGCCGCCGAAGGCGTGGCGGCCCGGCGTCCCGCCGGGGATCGTCGAGGGGGGGGCGCCCGGTGGGGAGTGAACGAGCCCGTCGAACCGCCCGCCGCGACGTGAAAACGACAACGCCGCGCTACTTCGGCTTCTTCGCCCCCGACCGGTCCTTCTTCGCCTTCTTCGCGGACTTCTCCCTAGAGTCCTCTTTCTTCTCCTTCTTCGCGGACTTCTCCCTGGAGTCCCGTTTCTTCTCCTTCTTCGCGGACTTCTCCCTGGAGTCCCGTTTCTTCTCCTTCTTCGCCTTCTTCGCCTTCTCTTCGCCCCCCCCCGCGTCGGACGATCGTTTTTCCCGCCTCGGGTGATCGCCCTCGGCGGCGCTCCTCCCCCCCGCCCCGACCGAAGCCGAAGCGCCCCCCTCGTCGAACCGCATCTTCTTCCCCGCGAACGCCGACTTGATCTGCCCCTTCCCGCCCAGGCCTCGCTTCGCGCCCTTCTCCACCTTCCCGGCGTGCGTCGCGTGGAAGAGCGCCTCCTGGTCGTCCTCCGTGAACCCCCTCTTGTTGCCCGCGTCCCGCCGCCGCACCTCGCCGTCGCGCTCGCGCGCGGACCCCACGAGCCCGCCCCACAGAAACCTGGCGTTGACCCACCACTCGAGCGATCTCGTGCTCGAGCTCGGCGCGCCCTCGTACGCCTCGCCCGTGAGCGGGGGGGCGTCCGCGGAGGGGTCGGTTTTTTTCGTTTCCGCGGCGGCGTCGGGGGAGCCGGGGGGGTCGTCGGCTTCGGCGGCGGCCTCCGCCCTGGCTCGGTCGCGCTTCGCCTCCTTCTCGAGGTTCTCCAGCGGCTCGCCCGCCTGGATGCCGTACTTTTTGAGCTGCTCCGCCTCCATCGAGGCGACGCGCGCGAGCTTCCCCTTGGCGCGTCCGAAGAAGCCGCCGCCGCCCTTGGCTTCCGACGCGAGCTCGGCGGCGAGCTCGAAATCGCTCCTCTTGCCGCTGTAGTACACCCCGTCGCGGCCCTTCACCGAGCCCGTGGCGAGGACGGCGTTGCCGTTGTGGTCCACCGCGCACGCGGCGAGGTTACGCGCCGTGTCGTCGTCGTCGTCGCTGTCGTCCGAGCTCGAGCTCGAGCTCGAGCTCGAGCGCTTCGCGTCGTCCTGGGCCAGGTTCGCCGCGCGCGCGAATTTATCGGCGGCGCTCGCGAAGTGGCCCTCCCACCACTTCTCCTCCCACTTGTACCGCAGCGAGTCCTCCGCGCCGAGGCCCTCCTGGTGCTCGCGCTTCTTCACCTTGATGGCCTCCGCCATACCCTGGCGGTTCTTGCCCAGACCGTCCCCCTCCTTCCACCCCATCTTGCTCAGCATCGCCTTCCCGTACCCGCTGTACGCCTTGTCCTTCGGCTGCGTGTCGAAACTCGGAATCTTCATGGCCAACTGGAGGAGCGCGAGGGCCGGGAAGGCGCCGGCGGAGCCGAGGGGGAAGGGAGAGACCGGAGGCGCGAGAGGTGCTCGCGGCCCGGGGCGTCCGTCCGCGCCCGCGCGCGTCGCACGTCGCGTCCGCCGGAGCGCGAATCGGAGTGGGACGTCTCGGAGCCGCCGACGCAAAAGCGGGCGCCGCCTCACGCCCGCGTGTGCGGAACGCGTAAATACACGCACCGGTGGCTGAGAAGACGTCGCGGCGGATAAAAAGCGACGCGATCGCGCTCGAGGCCCACACGCCACCGCGACCCTTCCGACCGTCCACATGTCCGCCCTCTCCACCGCCCTCGGCGCCTCTCTTCGCCGCGCTCCCGCGGGGCTCCGCTCGTGCGGCCGCCGCGCCGCCTCGCCCGCGCGCGCGCTGACCGTCCGCGCCGCGGGCAAGGAGGTGGTCGCCACCGACAAGTCCCCCGCCGCGCTCGGTCCGTACTCGCAGGCGATCAAGGCGGGGAACACGCTGTACGTCTCCGGCCAGATCGGCCTGACCCCGGACATGAAGTTCGCGGGCGACACGATCGAGGCGCAGACCGAACAGGTGATGAAGAACATGGGCGAGATCCTCAAGGAGGCGGGGGCGGACTTCGGCGACGTCGTCAAGACCACCATCCTCCTCGCCGACATGGCCGACTTCAAGACGGTGAATGAGATCTACGGCGCGAGGTTCCCGGAGAACCCGCCCGCGAGGGCGACGTTCGCGGTGAAGACGCTCCCGCTCGACGCGCTCGTGGAGATCGACTGCACCGCCTACCTCCCCTGACCCGGCCGCGGGTGAGCGGAGACCCGAACGCGCACGTCTTCTACCCGCCGTGTAGGACGTCGCCGTTCGCGTTTTGTGATCACAAAAATACATTATTTATGTACAAATACTTCGCGCCTCTCGTCGTCATCCGTACACCCGGTTCATCATGATCGGCGCGCTCGGCGGATGGCTCGCGACGTAGTACCCGCTCATCATTCCCGGGTCCGTGACCTCCGGCGGCATCTCATCGTTTTCCCGCTCCGGTCGGTACCACCTCCCCCTCCTCCCCCCGACGGTTTCGCTCCGCGTGCACGCGGCGACGCCGAGGAAGCCGAGCGCGAAGAGGTGCAGGCACCAGACGAAGACGGAGACCCCGAACCCGGCGCGCTCGACGTCGAAGTCGTCCTGTTCGCCGACGAGCGCGAACGATTCATCGTGCTGCGCGATCAGCCAGGGCAGCGCGAGCGCGAAGAGGTGCGACTGGCGCGGGTTCTCCACGTCCATGTCCGGGAACGTGTTGGCGTAGTGGGAGAAGCACACCATCTCGACGAACGCGACGGCGCACATCAAGTACGCGAGGCTCCGCCCGATCGCGTCGAGCCTCCGCCCCTGGCACGCGTTCTGCCTGCACTCGGGGTTGCACCGCCCGACCAGCACGCCGCCCAGGACGACCGCGCACAGGAGCAGGGGCAGCGTCAGAGCCCGAATCGTCATCTCCGCGCCGCCGGCGGATTTCAACTCGGCGCGAATTGTTTCGCACTCCGTCGCGACGCGCCGCGCGACGTGCGCCTCGGGCCAGAACCCGGTCCACCCCATGTCGCGCGCGGACTCGTGCTCCTCCTCCCACTCGCGCTCCATCCGCTCCATCTCCTCCTCGCTCGAGGGACACGGCTCCGGTCCGACCGCGCTCCAGCACTTGCCGTCGTGCCACTCGCAGAAAAAACGCCCCCCCGCGTCGCACTGCTCCCGCGTGATGGCGTCGCCCTCGCACGTCGCCTCGCACCCCTCCGTGCCCGGGTACCCCTCGCCCCAGTCGCCGACGTCCTCCCACCACGGCGCATCGTCCAGAAGCGCTCGAGCTCGTCGCCGCTGCAGAGCGCGCCGCCGCCGACGATCCACGGGTGGATCGCTGTAGAAGAGCTGAATCTCCCGGCAGTCGATGTCGTCTACGCGCTCCCACTGCTCGCTGAAGCTCCCGGAGACGACGGGGCGCTCCTCCTCCCCGCGCTCGCGGCGGCGGCGCGAATCCGTCTCGAGCTCGGTCCACGCGCCCAGGTGCTCGCCGTCGAACCACGCGCCGGCGACGCGGTAGTGCTCCTCGGCGTTCCAGAACCGCTCCGCGGAGGCCCAGGGAAGGCCGTCGCCCGCGGCGTCCGCCGCCGCGGAGTCGAGCCGGAGGGAGAAGAACATGTCGAAAAAAGGCGCCAACGCGCCCCAGTTGATGACGGCGCTCAAGCAGATGAGGACGTACGCGGCGACGATGTACCACGGCGGGCACCGGCAACACGAAGTCGCGGGCTCGAAGCATCCGCGGCAGCAGCAGCAGCAGCAGTCCTCGTCCTCGCAGCACCTGTCGCTCCAGGGGCCGCGGGGAGGGCCCGGCGGCGCGCGCGAGGAGGGGTGGTGCGCGTGCGGCGCCCAGGCGAACACCGGGGGGGCGGGGGCGAACGCCTGCACGGGCATGGCGACGTGCATCGGCGGCGGGCGGTGGAGGGGATAGGTGGGGGCCACGCCGTGCGCGGGGTAGTGCGCGTTGTGCGCGGGGAAGGGCGCGAACGTCGTCGTCGTCGCGGTCACGACGCGCTCGAGCTCGGGCCGAGGCGCGACCGCGGGGGGGTTGCCGTTGTCAGCGGGATCTCGCGCGAACGGGTGAGACGACGCCGCGGGTTGGCCCGTGACTTCCGAAGACGACCCGCCCGCGCCGGCGTCGCCCCACGGGCCGGAGCGCTCGGCCAGGCGCGGTTCATCCGCGCCCGCCTGCTGGGAGTAGATGCCCATGCGCGAACCGCGGCGACGTCGGGTGGCGCGCGTCCGAGGCGTGTGACGACGCGTCGTCTAAAGATCCCAGCTGTTCGACAAAAATAATCTTCGCGTCGGCGACGTTCTCCGTGGCACACTGGCGTGGTAACTGGTATCGACCGAGAAAGCAATTCTGGGCGCCGGTTCGGTGTGAGGAGGGAATCTCGACGCACAACTCCCTTCGCACCTTGCCGTTTGGTCGCGACGGCGAGTACGTAAACGCTCCGGAGGGCCAGTGAACGTCACCGGAAGACTGCCAAGATGCGCGCTCCCATGGGACGCGGCGGAGGTGCGCTTCGCGACCGCGGCGCGCGCCCCGAACCCGGACGCGCTCGGTTCGTTTCGCGAAAAAACCTCGATTGCGCACTGCTCTGACGGCGCAATTTCCCAATCCCAACCAACAACCGCGAACGAACAGGACGCTCACCCGGCGGTCGCGGAGGCCGCGGAGGCTTCTCCCCCGGCGGTCGCGGTGCGTGCCACTCTCAGATCGCTCGCGCGGCGATCGCGCGACCCCTCGTTCCCTTCGCGAGCGACGCACAGGCGGCGAAGCCGTCCCGGCGCGCGACGCGCTTTTTCGCACGGCGGCGGCTCCTCTCGGCGAGCGGCGGCCGGGGGCCGCCTCGCGCGACGCGCGCGTGCCCTCCCCGCGACGCCCCACCCGCGCGAGTCTGACGTTCTCCCTTTCCCCCCCCACCATCCCGACCCCAACACGCACTCCCTTCCCACGATCCAGGCGGCGGTCGCGGCGGAGGCCGAGGCGGAGGCCGCGGCGGCGGCCGCGGCGGTGGTCGCGGCGGAGGTCGCGGCGGCGGTCGCGGCGGCAGAGGAGGCGGTCGCGGCGGCATGAAGGGCGGCGCGAAGGTCGTCGTCGAGAAGCACCGCCACGAAGGCATCTTCGTCGCCCGAGGCAAGGAAGACGCCCTCGTCACGAAGAACATGGTGGTCGGGGAGAGCGTCTACGGCGAGAAGCGCATCAGCGTCGACGTGCGTCCACCCGCCTCGGTTCTCTTTCCCCGCCCGCGGCGGGACCCGACGGACGCCCGCGCGAAACGTTTTTCGTCGCGTCGCTTAGGTTTTCCCCTCCCCGCCGCGGTCCCTCCCGCCCCGACGCCGTCGCGGCGTCGGACCCCGGTCGGGTTCGAGCGCGCGCGGTCACACGCTCGAGATTCCCCCCGCGCGTCCTCCCTCCGCTCTGCCTTCCGCTGACGCTCCCTCACTCCGCTCTTTTCGCGCGTCCTCGTCGCTCTCGAACGATTCGTTTCCTTTTTTTTTCTTCTTCCCGCGCGCAGGGCGAGGACGGCGTCAAGACGGAGTATCGCGTGTGGAACCCTTTCCGTTCGAAGGTGGCCGCGGGTATCCTCGGCGGCCTCGACAACATCTACATCAAACCCGGCACGAAGCTCCTCTACCTCGGCGCCGCCGCGGGCACCACCGTGAGCCACTGCTCCGACGTGGTCGGCCCCGAGGGCCTCGTGTACGCGGTTGAGTTTTCCCACCGCCCCGGGCGCGACCTCGTGAACATGGCGAAGAAGCGCACCAACGTCATCCCCATCATCGAGGACGCGAGGCACCCGCAGAAGTACCGCATGCTCGTGGGCATGGTCGACACCATCTTCGCGGACGTCGCGCAGCCGGACCAGGCGCGCATCGTCGCCCTGAACGCGCAGCACTTCCTCAAACCGGGGGGCAACTTCATCATCTCCATCAAGGCGAACTGCATCGACTCCACCGTCCCGGCGGAGGCGGTGTTTGCGCGGGAGGTGAAGAAGCTGCAGCAGGAGCAGTTCAAGCCGAGTGAGCAGCTCACCCTGGAGCCGTACGAGCGCGACCACGCCATCGTGTGCGGCGCGTACCGCGTGGGGAAGAAGAAGTCCAAGGACTGAGTTCGAGCGCCTTCGGAGGATGGAAAGAACGCGGCGCCGGAGACGGGGAGGAACCCGTCTACGGCGCGGGTTTTTTCGGGGCGAGACGGAGACGCGGCGGTAAGAGAGAAGGACGCCGCGCGTCGGGCGCCGAGGCGAGCGACGCGGTGGGCGATCGAGCGTGACCGACTGTATAAATAATACACACACTTTGCCTTTGCACCCGACGCCGAGGCGTCGTGAAGACGGAGGAGGAGAAGAGGGGTCCGGAACCCACCGGAGCGAGCGTTCCTTCTCCCCACCCCGACGAGGCACGACCATCTGACAGAAAAAGCGCCGCGCATGATTCGATCCACGAGTTGCACTGATTCTTCAATCACGTGCTGATTATTTTCCGCGCCGCGCCTCTCAGATCTTCTTCATCCACTCCTTCCCGCGCCGCGCCGCGTTCGATCGCGCCCGTCGCCGCCATGGTGCTTTTGGACGAGAACGCCGTCAAGTCGATGGCGCCCGGTCGCTTCTTCCGCGACCACAAGGCGGCGATCAACTCCCTCGACTTCCACCACACCGAGGATGTCCTGGCGACCGTGGGTGCGTCTTTTTCCCGCGGCGTCGGCGCGTGAATCGCGCCGCTTCCCGCGAATCCCCCCTCCCGTCCCTCGCGGTCCCCCCCCGCGTCCGCTGACGGACCCCCCCCACCGTTTCGTTTTCAGGCGATGACGACTCGCTTAACCTGTACCGCACGAACACGGGCACGCTGATCAAGACGCTCTACTCCAAGAAGTACGGGTGTTCGTGCGTCACCTTCACGCACGCGTCGCAGGCGGTGGTGTACGCGTCCAAGGTGAAGGCGCCGTCGAAGGACGTGAAGAAGGACCACGCGCTGCGCTACCACTCCCTGCACGACAACACGTACCTCCGGTACTTCTTCGGGCACACCGCGCAGGTCACGACGGTGTCGATGTCCGCGAAGACGGACATGTTCCTGAGCGCGGCGGCGGACGAGACGGTTCGCCTGTGGGACCTGCGAACCGATCAGTGCAACGGCAAGATCGAGTGCGCGACGACGCCGTGCGTGGCGTACGACCAGCAGGGCCTCATCTTCGCCGCGGCGTGCGCGGACGGCGAGGTGACGCTGTACGACGCGCGCGGGTACGCCAGGGGTCCGTTCAGCGCCGGAAAGGTGGGCAGCGTCGACCGCGCCACGGGTTTGCGGCCGCGCGTGACGTGTCTCAAATTCAGCGACGACGGCGAGTCGCTCATGTGCGTCGCCGGGGGGACGATGTACATCCACGACGCGTTCGACTTCGGCGAGAAGATGCGCATTGACGTGGCGATGGAGACGGGCGGGACGGGCGCGGGGAAGGACGCCGCGGGGACGAGCGGGATGAACCTCGAGGCGTGCTGGACGCCGGATGGGCAGTACGTCCTCAGCGGCGGCGCGGACTCCAGGGTGCACGTGTGGAGCGTGCGGACGGGCGGAAAGGTCACGAGCTGGGGGAGCCGCCACGCGGGGATCCCGAGCTCCGTGAGGTGGGCGCCGGGGATGATGATGGCCGCGAGCGCGTGCACGGAGGGGGGATGCGCGCTCTGGATCCCGCAGCTGGACGCGTGAGCGCGCGTAGGTTTTAGGTTTTTTACCGTCTGCGGTCTGATGAGTACACGAGAGCGTCCCGTCACGGCGCGGCGGCCATGACCTTCATCTCGACGAGCTGGCCCTCCGCGAGAGCGGCGCCGACGGTGGCTCGCGAGACGCCGCCGTCCTCGTTCGTCCACCACGCGCGCCACTCCGCGTCCATCGCGGCTTTATCTTCGATGTTTTGGAGGTACACCGTCGCCTCCACGATGCGGGTCTTGTCCGTGCCCGCCTGCGCGAGCCTCTCGTCGAGGCACGCGAGCGCGAGTCGCGTCTGCGTCGCCGCGTCGTCCCCGGGCGCTTTCCCCGCGGGATGGCCGTTCGTCCACACCATGCCGTTGAACTTCACCCACGCCGAGCGGCCGTGGCCGGGTACGGGACCGCGCTCGATCGACATCGCGCCCGAGGGGAGTGACGAGACGATGCGCGTTTCGGGACCTTTTCTCGTTTCGGAAGGGTACAAAATTTTTCAACCCCGCCGCGCCGCGTCGTCGTCATCCGTCAGAACCACCCCTTCTTCTTCTTCTTCTTCTCCAGGGCCGGGGCTTTCTCCTCCTCCTTCTTCTTACCCCCGAAGAGACCGCCGAGGGTGAACGGGTTCGAGATGCCGTTGTTCTCCTCGTCGACCCACCCCTCGTCGGCGTACGGCGCCCTGAGGTCGAATCGCTCGCCGCCGTCAAACTCGGGGAGGCCGAGGCTGATGCCAGGGAGAGAGATCCATCCCTTCTGGCCCTTGAACGCCTCCCTGGCGAGGTCGTCCGCCGCCTGCTTGTTCTTCGCCTTGATCGCCGCGGTCTCCTCCTTGCTCAGCGTGCCCTTCATGAACCCGCTCACCTTCGCGCGGCGCTTCGAGACCTCGCTCTCGAGGTTCGCGCCCGAGCGTCGCTTGCGAAGGATCTCTTGCTGTTTCTCCCACGTCTCGTCGCGACCGGCGATGTCCTTGTTGTTGGAAAACCACCCGGCGTGGACGGTCACGACGCGCGGGCGCGACGCCGGCGCGCGCGCGGAGGCGTCGCCGCGAAGCGCGCGACAGTCCCCGAGGCGGGCGCCGATGACGGCGGGGGCGGTCGTGAGAGCGCGCATCGTCAAGTGACGCGGAAGAAATGCCAGCCTGGCGGGGATACGCCGCGAACTTTTCTTCAAGGTTCGCCGCGAAGTTTGCGAAAAAGCAACCTCGCGCCCTACGACACCTGCCGGGGTGGGTGAGATCAGACCCTGCGTTTTCGCGCGAGACGCATCCGGGCGGTCTCGACGACCACCTCACCCCGCGCGCGCCGCGACGAACCGATACGCGGCCCCGCTTGCCACTCACCGTCCCACCCCCGCCGCGCCCCCCACGCTCGCTCGCATGGCCCTCTTCACCGCCAGCGATTTGAGCACCTGCGCGGTGGCGGTGGGGACGACGTCCAAGCGCGTGAGCTCCACGAGAACGTCGAACACCTCCGGGCGAAGGTCCACGCCCGCGAGCTCGGTGAGGAGCGCGAGCTCCTCTTTGACTGCGGCCGGGGAAGGTCGGGGGGAGGTGGGGGAGCGGCGTGAGAAGAGACGTTTGGTTGGGACCGACGACGCGCGGGCGTGACGCCCGACGCGCGTGCCGCTCGAGGTGCGGGAAGAGGGCATGGACGAAATCGCGCGAGGGGTCCGAGCGCACTTTGGTCCGGGGTCAGCGACAGCGTCGCCATCGCGCGAAGAGCTCGAACTCGACCGTCGAGACGCGGCGCGGGCGTGCCCGAATGACTTTCAAAAGCCGAGCAGCTGTCGCAGAGTTCGTCTCGCGGAGTTGGCGACTCCGCCCGCATTTCACGGCAGAGAAAATCCGGAGGATTTGCATCCACACACGGAAAGATAGTCTGTAACTTTTCCAATTCAATTAAATTCAGACTAACAAAACATATATCGAGCCTCGGCTTTTTTTCTGCCCTCCATCTGCGGGTGGATGGATGGCGGGAGGCGACGTCTTTTTGGCGGCTGAGTGCCGCCCGATCGCCCTTTTACGCACGCACGTCTCACGCGCGTTACCCCACCACCCCCTCACTACTCAAGTTAAGATGGCCGACGTCGAGGAAACGAAGACCGACGCCCCCCAGCCCACCAAGGTGCGTCTTCGCGTCGCCACTTCTCGTCTCGGCGGTCGCCGTTCGCGCGGGGGAATGAATAAAATCCGCCGCCTCCGATCTGAGGCGTTCGCTGACCGAACCGCCGCCCTCTCTTCTTCCCCTCCCCCCCCTATCCCCCCCCCCGGACTCGTCATCGCAGGAGTTCCCCAAGAAGGACGCGGCGCTCGCCGCGGGCCTCTCCGAGAAGGTCGTCGCCAAGGCTTTCAAGGAGGGCGGGAAGAAGGGCGTCGAGATCGAGGGCGCCGCGGACACCTCCGGCCTCACCTGCTTCTGCACGCGCATGCTCCAGTCCCAGGGCAACATCGCGCTCCTCCAGGCCTCCATGGAGGGCATGAACTCCGTCCCCGACCCCGACGACCCCGAGGAGCGCAAGGGCTGCTCCGGCCACATCGCCAAGCTGATCATCTCCGAGAACGAGCAGGAGAAGAAGATCGCCATGGTCGCGTACGTCCCCGAGGCGATGAAGGAGACGATCAACGCGATCGAGTGGATGAAGTCGGTGTGCGACACCGAGCTCGGCGGCGGCGTGGGCGGCGCGCCGGACGACGACTCCACCGACACCTGGGCCACGTGCACCGCGGTCGAGGACACCGACAAGGGGTTCTTCTTCCTCAAGATGAAGGACAACACCCTCGGCGCCGCCATCGCCTTCCTCCGCGAGAAGGGCCTCTTCCAGGACGACGAGTCCGAGGACGAGGGCGACAACGCCGCCGCCGACTTCGAGTGGTAAAAGACGTCCGCGCGAAGCCGACGACGACCTCTTAGAGCCGCCCGCGACGTAATAACAAACGAAGCGACACGTCCCTCGCGAATACCATCATCACTATCATCACTATATCATTCCCTATCATCCCCTCCCCCCGACCACGCACACACCCCACACCCGGAGGACCCCCTTCTTTGTCGGACCCCCTTCTTTGTCGGACCCCCTTCTTCGTCCATCCGTCACTCCCCCATCCGCCTCGCGATCTCCTTCCTGT
>MDSW01204382.1_pt1 | contig 20483 bp, 30 predicted proteins | sample 811171 | NCBI WGS metagenome assembly MDSW01 (sample SAMN05326641, study PRJNA326480) | marine metagenome | isolation source: seawater | place: Atlantic Ocean: North West | collected 2012 | reverse complement strand
TTAACTCTTTTTTCTTCAGCAAGTATAGAATCAAATACTCCGTCTAAATAAGGTGTTGGCATTTCATGAGTTTCAATTTGATATAATTTACGTCCTACTTCTACATTGTTCCATCCTAATCCAAAACTGCCATCATGTGTACTCATAGGAGCATCTATATTTTTTAAAAACTTACTGACCAACTTCTCTCCTGGTCCTACCCAAAATATATCTATGTAAGGATGATCTTTGGCAAACTGTTTTGCAAGTTTAGGATCTTCAGGTACGTTGGGTCCGCCATACATCGTTATACCATTTGGATTAACATCTTTATAATGACTCATCATTTGATCATTGTATGCTTGATTCCAAACATAACAAGTCAATCCAAACACATCTATACTCTTAAACATCTCTGTATACTCTTCTACAGGTTTGTATTTGTATAACGGTTCGTTAAAAGTATAATTTGATTTTATTTCTGGTATCTTGTTGCAATAACTTATAAGACAGGCCGCGGCGTATGGTAACCACGTTTCATGAATAACCGATATAGTTCCTAATTGTACTGTCTTCATATGTTCATTATCCCAACCTAGATTGTTGATACGATAATATATTAGAAGTATTTAGTTTGTGAGTAGTATTGATTTTTAAGAGTGTCTTTGACCTCAGACAATTCGCCAGTGTGTGTAGTTTTTATAACGGCTTTTGTAGGGTTCCATTTGTAGTTTGGATCAATATAATAACTGTATATGAATTGTATCATATCTGATTTTGGAGAATCATGGAATACTAATTCATTTTCTAATGTTAATTTTTTATAATCTTCGTCTTCGAACCAACTATTATCGCCGCCTACGTATTTTTTCTTATGCTGAAACAGTTTGTTTATAGCAACATCCTTAACATCATGTGTCCAATAGTAATGTTTAAATCCATGTTCTTTTGCCCATGCAATTTGATGTTTCATCATTTTAAATCCATAACGACCGTGTCTGTGTTTTTTAAGTATATGATATCTACACTTTCTAATAGATTCAGGTGTGCCTGTGATAAAACTTCTTTCAGCATAACTGATACTGGCAACCTCGTCATCTACTATTGCTAACCACAAACTGCTCTTAGGATCTAATTCTCCTATATTAAATTTGCGTTGAGTATATGTCCCGGCACTACCTTCTTCTCTTGCTGTTCTAAGAAAGTTTTCTACTAGTTCTTTATGATTTGGATTGTATTGTACTATTTGTTCCATTTTTTTCTTCTAATAATTTTATGAATAATCCACCAATATCAATTTCCCACCATTTGTATTTGAATGTTGGACTTGACGGCTTCCAGTGGTGATTGTTGTGCCACCCTTCTCCCCACATTAAAATTCCTAGAACTGGTATGTTAGTAGAATCATCTTTTGTTTCGTGATTACGATACCCAGTCATGTGTGTTAGTGTATTGATAAATGATCCAGCATTCCATAAAATCATTGCCGGAAACAAATATACTGCAACTAACAGCATTGGATCTATTAATGCCCACGCAATAAAAATTATTAAATGTATTAGAAAATACCATTTGTGTATGAAAGCATGAAACGGATCTCTAATCATTTTTATAACATATCTAGGATTAGGTTTTTCAAACATACTCAACCATTGTACTTTAACAAATCCGTGTACTTGTGGAGAGTGTGGATCCCCTTCTTTGTCTGTGTGATGATGATGTTGTTTGTGTATTGCTACCCAGCCAATAGTCGATCCTGTAAGTCCGTATGTTCCTGCTAACGATCCAAAGTAGTGATACCATTTAGGTGCTTTCCAACTGGCATGACTCAACAGTCGATGATATGTCATTGTCATACCAAAGCAACCTGTGATAAAATAAACAAAAAATGCAACTAACCAATGATACCATGTTCCGTACATAATCATAGGTATAATCGAAAGATGAGCCACAATCTGACTGAACAACAATAACCATTGGTCGAGTGTATATTTTTTAATGAAATTTATCATAGTATAATTATAGCAGTACTTATTTTATCTAACAACCTTAAATATGTAAAATGAAGCAACATTTTGTTATTAAAAACGCATTAGACTCTAAAACAACAACACTCTTGCAAGATCGGTTATTTTCTAACTCAAGAACACTTGCTGACAAAAAACAAACATTTGATCAGTACCCTGTGTCCAATGATTGGCCTAACCAACAATATAACAGAGGTGACCAAAAACATATCAGTATAGGATTAACTCAAGAAATAGAAATGAAGGAAAACGAGTTACAATCTACTTGGAATATGATAGAACAACAAGTACAAAATAGCACAGGAAAAATTTATCCATCTTGTGGTGTGTATAACAAATCAGTAACACCCATGTCAGAGCATATAGATTCAATGATGGGTCAAGCAGATTTTGAACAGCAACCTGCATACACAATTATTTTACCGTTGGTTTGTCATGCCAGGTGTCATACTGTTGTTTGGGATCTAAAAGGAGTGTATCCATTGAAACTTAACGATCCTGAGTATACGGGCGAACAATACGAGCATACAGCAGAAGAAAAAACATTGTTATCTCATTGTGATAAAAAAGTATTATCGTGGGGCAAGCCTCACTTTTATCAATGGAATGTGGGAGATGCTATTTGTATTAGGCGTGACAATATCCATGCTTCGGACAATTTTATGCATACAGACAAAAGTACCTATAAACAATCTATTTTGATGCTCACTCGATTCCAGCAATAAATACATATATAAACGTTTAATTAAACAGGAGAAGACAATTATGTACGCAATTACTTGGCATCTTACCAACAACGACGGTTTTGGTGAGTACGGTACTTACGCAGGATACAAAGAAGACTCCGGCTTAACTCCAGTGTATCAGTCTTTCAAAGACGCTGGAAAAATAAAAGCCGAAGGTCAATACAATAAAACTGCGACAGAAATGGACGACACAGTTATTTTCAACACAGAAGCAGACTGGAACGCATACAAAGTCGAATTAGATAAATTGGACTGGTCAAACTGCACTATTGAAATAACAGCACAGGGCGAAGTGGCATCCGTAGACGATCACGCGGCCGTTGACCATCTTACAAAATACTAATTTTAGTATAGGTCAGTATGTCCTACAAATTTTATGTAAAAGATTGTCCTGAGCATCTAGCAGTCCATGATTGGATAGCAGGACAATCGGACATTTACAAATTTATTAAAGAAATGGTGCCACATAGCACCGATAAAAAAATTTTATCATTTACACAACCCAACATTGATATTAGTAAAGTGCAATCGAGTGTAGAAAGTGCTTTTGAAAAATTTGGATACCACGGATTTCTAAATATCTACGGTTCCGAAGTAATGAGAGATCCATACTACGGAGGATTGAGCCTGGTATACAATCCAGATTACAAATACAAGGATTCAATTCCAGAAATATGTCATACACTAGGATATCCTAGGACCAATATGCACATGGGTTTTATATTAGAGAACATCGAAGTATACAAAAGAATATTAATTGCAGAAAAAGATAAAAGGATTTGGGAAAAAAGTTCAGAAGGTGGAACTCATGCTGTGTTTCACTACTTGTTTGACGAAGGTGTTATAACAGAAGAAGAAAAAAACGAGTTTATTAACAAGTACCCAAATGAGAAACACACAATAAAAGATTATCAAAGAAAAAATACATATACCGATAGTTGGTCATTTAATCAATTAACAGAAGTTATGCATCATGAATATCTAGCAAACATAACAAAATTATTTAAAAGAAACATTGTGAGAAGTAGACTTGCCAAACTACAAAATATAGATGACAATGAAACAATGAAGTACGTTAATGATTTCATGTGGCACAGAGATGATTCTATTTTTATCGAAGCAAGAATTAATTTATCTGTAACATCACCACAAGATGCATTTGGTATAGAAGTCGAAGGGCATGGAAAATATCACTATACACCCGGTGAATGGATGTCTTGGGATACAGGTATTACACACAGACCATTTGCAGATAAACCAAAACTAGAACGTTGTAATCTTGTGTATGCAGTAAGTCCATGGTTTGATTATAACAAAGAAGACAATGCGTGGGAATCAAACGAATTCTATGGTAAAAAACATCCTATGGATATGTTTATTGATGGTGATATTGTTGAGGGTTTAAAAGTTAATCTTTAACATCAAAGTGATCGTAAAAGATTGCACAGTCTTTGTATTTTTCAAAACTTTTTTCTAGCATTTCTAAATGTTGCTCAGGCTTGATTGATCCTGTTGTAGTTACTACCCATTTTTGCTGATCTATCTTATCTGCACCATGTGGCATATCTAATTCGTTAATTACAAATGCATTGGTAGTCATAGGCATATCAACATAGTGTTTTTGTTCACTGCCATATTTTGGAGAGAAATAAAAACTATCATCTCTGATATCATTGATTAGTAACCTATATCCAGATGGTTCAAAAGGAAGTAGACTTTCTTTGCCTTCGTTGGCTCCACGTGAAGCATCGTTATGTAATGGCACATCTTTTCTTTGTCTAACAAGTTCTGCATGATTACATTCAATAGGTAATTGCTTTATCAAGTTTATTAAACCATACAAATGTTTAGGTAAGTTAGGATGTACGTTAACTTCTCTTGTTCTTTCTAATCTGTTCAACCAAGATCTTCTTACTGCTTTTGGATCTGTAAACTCTTCAATGTCCATTTGTCCAAGTAAAGGAACAATTCTCCAATAGTCGTGTGGATGTCGTTCTATTTCTACTGTTTCTTTTAAATGCTCTGGTTTATTACCATAACCTTTTGTTACAACATCAGGTGGCCACAAATAATTTCTATCATGAAAAACTTCTAGTTCGTTGAGATCTAGTTTTTCATAAGGAATATCAATTGGTAGAAATGCGAGTTTTTTAAATTTTTCAAAATTGTTATTCATACTATTTGTCTTTAAAATATTTTCCTAATTTATCTTCTTCTCCTGTGTGTTTCTCATGATCGGGTAATGCAGGCTTTTTTTCTGTTATAACTGGCCACCCACCTTTTGACCATTTGTCATTGAACTCCACCCATTTTGCTGTACCGTCTTCGGTATCTGCTTGTATGGCGTCAACAGGACATTCAGGCTCACATACCCCACAGTCAATACATTCGTCTGGATTAATGACGAGCATATTCTCGCCTTCGTAAAAGCAATCAACAGGACAAACTTCAACGCAATCAGTGTGCTTACACATTATACACTTATCGTTGACTATGTATGTCATGCAAGATTATTTAATGATTCTAATTTATCCTCTGCGTGTGCAAGTGCATCAAGTTTCTTTTCTGCTGTTTCAACATAATCGATATGTTCAGCAACACCAATTGGTTTGTCCATGAACATTTTTAAATCTGCCTTCGCTACTGCAATATCGCCTTCTAACTTTTTAATTAATGCTTCTTTTATCATTTTGTTTTTCCTTTGTACTTCCTATATTATATCCAATAACAAATGCTACTGCCATTACAGAACATATTGCTAATAGATGCCAAAAAATAAATGTCATAATACTTCCTTATTATATGTAACTATATTTATTTGTCAATCAGATACTTCCAACTAGTCGGAAATTCTTTGCTACAATGCGTTGCAATCTCATTCGCAACTTCCTGTGTTTCTTTCTGTGTATCTTTAGCACATCTTAGATTGCAAACTCTAGCAAATGCATATAAAGTTCCTGACCAATACCACTCTGTCATCATGCTTTGTGGTAAAACCATTCTTGCTTGTTCTGGTGCCACTCCTTTTTCTATCAGTGTGTTGTATAGAATTAAAGTTTGTTCCATCGCTGTTTCAAGATTATGAGTTATTGTTGCTCCCAACTCAACTGTACCATCACTACCTTGTTTTGAATCAACTGGTCTACCTCTCCACTCTTTAGGAGTGTGTAACTCAGGTGGATAATCTACATAACGTCTTGAAACTTCATTCCAGGTTAAACCTATTTGATGTTTCACTAACTGCCTAGCAACAAAGACCGGTGCTTTGATTCTAAACTGTAGACTAGCATGAGCAAAAGGAGACCAGTGATTATGTTTAGCCAAAAATGCAATTAGTTTTTCATCTTTGTCTTCGAACTGTTCTTTATTCTTTGCATACGATACCCTGGCGGCATTTACTACCGTTAGGTCTGAACCCATTTTATCTGTTAATTGTACTTGCATAATTGTATTATAACAAACTATAAATGGTATTGCAATAGTGTTAGAAATTTAATTTATAAGTTAATAAAAAGTTTCTACCATCTTGCGAGTATCCATCTGGTCTTTCATACGTTTCATTGAGTGCATTATTCAATGAGAACACAACTTCGTTGTTATTGCTCAATGTGTACTTTGTATGAAAGTTTAACAAACTAACATCAGGTTTGGTTATTGTTGCATAGGTACCAGAATCAATATCTAAATGTTTTCCAGTATACAAGTATTCCGCAGTATTGGTCCATTTATCTTTTGTCCAGTCAATTGCAGTTAATCCTACCCATTTTGGTCTTCTAGTTACCTGTGTTCCGTCACTATCTTCTGCTATTGTAAATGTAGCACCATTTCTCCAATAAACATTTTCGGACAAAGTACTGTTAAACTTTATTTCTGTACCGTGTCTATTTGATGTACCCGAAGCATTTGAATATGTACTATTTCCATATGTTATTAGATTATCTAGATCAGTTGTAAAGTAAACAACATCTAAAGAACTTTTATTAAATTTGTATTCAAATCCAATGTCTATAGTTTCTGCTTCTTCAGGTTGTAAGTTTGGGTTTCCGTTGTACCCATAGTTGTCTGCACCGTACAATTCGTATAGTGTAGGTGTTTTTACTGCTGTCGAATAATTAGATTTTAATCTAAGGTTATCATTAACTCCCCAAACAGATCCAATTCTGTAAGTGGTATAGTTGTTAAACAAACTTGGATCATCTTCTCTAATACCCAATGATAAAGATACGTCATCGGTAAGAAGTATATTACCGTTAACAAAATATCCTTTGTTACTGCCATCTGTGTCAACACTTGCTGTATAACTTCCTGTGTTATTAAACGATCCATCGAAACTTTCATACTCTACACCCGGCGTAAAATCATATTTCTCAAATCTAAATGTATTTGTAAGAATAAATGTATTACTGCTAGAATCGTATGTGTCTATCTCTGTTCCATTAACATATTCTCTGTCGTATTCTGTTCTAGAAAATGTAAAATTAGTAAATCCTAAGGTGTTATCTATTTTACTTCCTAGTTGATAGAGATTCATTTTATTTTCAGCAGTATAGTCTGTGTCATCGGCACTACCGGAATCTAGATCAGAACCAGTATCTCTTTTAATAATAGTAGATCTAATATCGTATCCGTCATACGTGCTGTGAGTATTGATTGTTATGTTTTTTGCATCAAACCCGTCTGCTTCGTTACCTCCAGGATACACAGATATTCCATCTGATGTTGTTCCGTCTGCAATTATGCTGATTGAATGATTGTCTATGTATTTGTGTATTTTTAATGTAAGACCTTTTGTGTCATTAGATCCTACAGTTGCTGATATACTGTTTGCATAACTGTCTGTTGTAATAAAATTAATTACACCACCAACTGCATTGGCACCATATAAAGTTCCTTGTGAACCTTTTACTACTTGGATTGCTGTGACGTGTCTCACAAAGTCTAAACCTATGTCGTGTAGGCCACCTGTTGTGGAATGGTCTTTGATTGCAACACCGTTGATGGCAACCATTGTATGATTAGAGTTTGTGCCTCTCATGAATACAGATGTTTGTTGTCCTGTTGATCCCGACTGTACAACATTTAATCCAGTTACCCTGGCTATTGCTTGTACTGTGTCTACGGTGTTAGTATTCTCAAGAACATACTTACTAACATAATCAACACTCATTGATGCTGTGGTTAGTACGTTTGGATCTCTTAAAATATATGTTGTAATTGTAATGCAAGGAACACCTTCTTCGTTTTCCCATTCGCATTTTATAAGGTCGTCTGCTACGCCTCTTTTCTCTACTTTAGATAATACTACTTCTGCCTGTGACCCTGTGTGGAAAAGTAATAATATTAAGACTGCTAGTAATGTTTTCTTCATCGTCCGTATATCTCCTCGATATGTTTGTTGCCGAGTAGGACACAAGACCTAAAAGAGAAACGTAGAAGAAAGTACCTGCTAGTGTGTTACCAAAGAACGGTATCGCCATTGTGTAGCAGAGTATTAATCCATCAAGTGTATGTGGATACATGGTGCCAGACATCCAAACTGCGAAGTTTGTTATAATGAAAAAGATCACAGATGATGCTAATGCGTTTGTTCCGAGATGTATATACGTTTTTTTAATAGACATTGTGTATTGACTCAATGTTGTGCCTAATAAGATACTGCCATATACCCAAAACATAAAAGGATGAAATCCTAGATACAGATCCGAAACGAACATAGCCGACAACGGTACTACCATTGCAGAATATAAATTACGAGTCAAGTAAGGCATGAACACAGCCATAGCAAGGACAGGCGTAAAGTTTGGAGGATGAGGTATTATTCTACTCAAGGCAATTAGGCCCACGAAATAGAAAAATAGTACAATCTTTTGTTTTGTTTTTTTCATAACAGTTCTCATTAAACGAGTTAACGTTTATTGCCACTGTTAACTTTACATTGTAGAACTAGACTTTCCCAGGCCTTCGCTCGACAGCGGACTTATACTGGTTGGCACTCCGACTTTACGGTTCCTGGTAGAGCCATGGAATTTCACCTTGATTCCCCAACACGGTTCAGTATTAGTATGTATTATATGATATTTTTAGATTTTTGTCAATGTTATTGGCCACCGAGAACTTGTTGTAGTTCATGATGACCGCCTATATGTGTTAATTCACCGGGTGTGCCACCGTTTACTAGTTCACCGTCTACCCAAATCTGAGGCATTGTTCTTGCATTAGGCACTAGTTTAAACATTTCACGTATGTCGTGTCCTTCGCCTATATTCTTTTCTTCGTATTCAATACCTTTCATGTTCATTAGTGTTTTTGCTTGTACACAATGAGGACAAGAAGGTTTACTCCATATTACTGCTTTAATCATTTTGTTTTTTCCTTGCTTGTTATTTCTATTTTATATCCATCTTTTTTTAAACTTTCTAAAAAATCTTTGGTTCTTTTGTTGCCACCTTCCATTCCATCGTAATAGAATACCGATCCTTGGTCTCCTGGTTCTTTTGGTGGATATGCCCAAAAGCCATTAACGTTTTTCGTCGTCATCTTCATTTTCTTCGTCTTCGCCATTGTCTCTCCTCCATTTTTGTTGTCTTTGATACTCTTTAAACATCTCCACTGCTATTAATTTACTTCTATACCAATGAAAGAATATAAAGTCTGCCCATAATAGATTCAGCATAAAACCTAGTGCCGTTAGTGTTAATCCAAAAAACCACGGTAAGCCATAAAGCAATAGAAACATAGTAGATACATATCTAAATGCTAAATGCTCAGGTACTGCCCATGTACTCCATCTAAGTTGTTCCATCATTATTAATTATAATTTTATCATGTAATTGTTTAATTTCAGGTATTCTTTGTGTGCCAATATAATGTAACACTAATTTAATCAATGGTCTAGTTATACTAGGCCAATCACGTAACCTTACTGTGTTTTTATAAAAATCTTGTATTGCATTTTGACAGTAAGTGATACCTGATGAGTACTGTTGTTCCAGTAAAGGATCTTGTGAGAGTTTTAACAATACAGTATTAAACCTTGCCATGGCTGTGTCTAATGTACCTATATACATATTAAGTCTGCCAGGATGATCTTTTTGTATTAGTGTAAGTATTTCATTGTTTGATTTAACAATGTCATTTAGATTCATAAAGATTTTACTTTATCACACAGTTTATATTTTAATGCCTCTTTGGCAGATAACCAAACATCTTGCGGAGGCAATAGTATTTCTCTAATTTTCTTCTCAGGTAAACCTGTGCATTTTTTGTAATGATCCAGAGTTCTTTGAGTAGTGAGTTTAAATTCTTTTATTGTTGCAAATAATTCGTGCTCTTTTCCTTCAGATCCCCATGCCCATTGGTGAGATAGAATACTTGTATTTGGTGTAAGTGTTCTATATCCTTTTTGACCTGACATAAAAATTGATAATCCACACGATGCTACACAACCTAATCCAACTGTTCTAATTGGAATTTTAGATCCTGCCATGACATCTATTAGTGCAAAGCAAGACGAAACATCTCCACCCGGACTTGATATCATTAATTGTAGGTAAGGTTTCTTTTTGTCGATTAAGTTTTCTTCTAAGATCCAATTTATAACATCTTTGCAAGATCTAGTCGTAATGTCTTCCATCAAAAGATAGACACCCTCTTTTTTTAAAATTGCCGATTGTGGCGAAGTTTCTTCTGTCATGTCTTCCAAACTACTATGGATCTCCTACTTTTGTTGTTTTTGTACTTTTACCTGCAATGGATAACTTTCCTGTCTTGCAAGTAATGTAGTTTCAATACCTTTTTGCTCTGCGACTTCAAATATATAAGTTCCGACAACGCCTTTGCCGTTCTCATGAATATATGCAGTAATCTTATTTGCTTCTTCTTGATTTTTATTAAAAATAGATTTTAAAACTCTAACAACAAACTCCATTGGAGTGATATTGTCATTTAAAAAAATGACATCGTATTTTGCAGGTTCTTCAGGTTTCAGCACATCTTTTGTGACTGTTCTTACTGCTTCTGCTATTCCATCTTTGCTCATCATTACTCCTATATTATAGCATATTTAAATAATATGTCTACTTAATTTTATAAAAAGATAGGGTGTTTTACCACCCTATCCATTAGTTGTGCTTTACTTGATTTCGATAGTTTTTGCTTTTTTATGTTCTGGAACGATTCTCTCCAAAGACACTTTAAGCAAACCATCTTTCAATTCTGCACCCTTAACTTCGACATCATTAGCAATAGTAAATGATTTAGAAAACATTCTTTTTGAAATGCCTCTATGAATGACGTTTCCGTCATCATCTTTTACTTCTTCTTGCTTTTTAGATTTTACTGACAATAGGTTTTCTTTGTATTCAACCTCGATGTCGTTTTTGTTGAAACCTGCAAGTGCAAGTTCAACATCGTAGGTGTTCTCACCGGTCTTTACTATGTTGTATGGTGGGAAATTGCCCATAGTTCCCCTAAAGAAACTATCGTCCATCATATGCTCAAAGTGATCGAACATATTATCGAACCCTACTGTTATTGGTCTTAAGTTATTAAAAATAGATAGATTGTTTTTCATGTGCTTTCCTCCTAAGTTAGCGAGTTAATGTTATGAAGATCCTATCTATAGCAATCTTCAACTGTATTTATTATAACATATATGTATGATATGTCAAATTACAAGTATTTTTGGTAAATTATTTTCTACGAACACCCATGAAACGGTTGTCGTCACGTTCTCTTTGCAATTTTCTAAGAACTTTTGCTCTTGCTTTCGCTCGTTCACGTTTTTTAAAAGATGGTTTTTGGAAATACTGTCGATCACGTAATTCTTCTATGAACTTATCGTCTTTAATTTTCCTTTTTATTTTCCTATATGCTCGAACGGCATCCTCACCAGGACGAATTTCTACGTAATATCCACGGAATCCGCTTGGTCTATTTGGTTTGAATCTTTTTTCCATCTTGCTTTTTAAATAATAACACAGGGTCTGCGTTTTTGTCAACCACGTCTCCGGTTATTTGTATTTTGTTAACTCCATTTGCTCTCATATTTTCAGCATCAAACTGATACGGTAGTACTATTGAGTCAACTATATTTTTTAATCCCCTAGCATTAGTGCCTAGTTCCTTGGCTTTTTTGGCTATCGCTAGTTTGGCTTCTTTGTTAAATTCAATATCTATATCGTCCAATCCAAACAGATACTTGGTTTGTTTGATTATAGCATTTTTAGGCTCTGTTAATATTCTAATCAACTGTTCTTCGGTTAATGTATCTATGTTTGTTATCATAGAGAATCTACCTACAAACTCTGGTATCAGTCCATATTTAATTAAATCCTCAGGTTTAACATCAGACAAGTAATTCTTTTTATCGTTTTGTTTTAAATCTGCTCCAAATCCCATACCGCCTGATTGTTTTCTTTGTATTTGTTTTTCAAGTTCTGTGAAAGCACCGCCTACTATGAATAGTATATTTTTTGTGTCAATTGTAATTGTTTGCTGATCAGGATGTTTACGTCCGCCCATAGGAGGCACCCTACATTCTGTTCCTTCTACAATTTTAAGTAATCCTTGTTGCACACCCTCACCAGATACATCTCTGGTTAAAGAAGTATTTTCGCTTTTCCTACATATCTTATCTATCTCGTCAATGAATATTATTCCTCTTTGTGTTTTTTCTATGTCTCCACCTGACTTTGCATACAATTTCTGTACAACGTTTTCAACATCTTCTCCCACATAACCAGACTCAGTAAGTGTTGTTGCATCTGCAATAGCAAAAGGTACTTCTAAATATTTGGCAATAGTTCTTGCCATTAATGTTTTACCTGCACCAGTGGCTCCTAAAATCATAACATTTGATTTTTCTAATTCAAAATCAGTTGGTGGTTGAACAATTCGTTTATAGTGATTTGCCACTGCTACTGATAATACAGTCTTTGCGGCATCTTGCCCTACTACATATTGATCTAAATGTTCTTTTATTAGTACAGGATTAAGTATGTTCCTATCACCCGAGTATAGTTTTTCTTTACGTGATTTTACTATGTCTTCATCTAGTATCTCTACACATAACTTAACACACTCGTTGCAGATTGCAGTCTTACTGCCACCCACGATCATCTTCGTAACATCTTTTCGTGATTTATTACAGAAGGAACAGATTAACGATTCCTCTGACATTATTGACTATCTTTGAGTTTTCTGATTTTAGGAAATAACTCGTGCATTCCTTGAATCTTATTCCTGTTTAGTACACCAAAACTTGCTGAATCATCTTCGTTAGAATTAATGAACCAAGTTTTAGACATTGTAAGAATGTATCCAGACCATACTTTCATTTGGTTTGAACTGTAATCCATATTCATTATTACTGTGGTTGCGGCTCTACAAGCATTCAATAACCATGTGTAGTCTCTGCCTTTTTTATTAGGTGCCCAATTCTCAAGATATTTTTCGTACTCTTGATCATCTGTACCAAAAGGATCTAATGCTGAGAAGTTGTTGTCGTCCCAAAGATAAATTGTGATATCTTCTTTAGGAAAATATTTGTTGATTTGTGTTGCAAAATTATCTTTATCTTTCTTGCTTAAATTTACAAGGCAAAAACTTCTGTTTTGGTTTTGAAAGAAACTAGGAGGAGTAACCATTGTGATGGTACCCATTTTTTTACGTGCTGTTAACTTTTCTCCAACTGCGGCATTGTGACCTGTATCGGCCTCTTTGTTGCCTTGCTGTTTCATTTCCTTGTCGGCGTTTATTTTATTGCTGTCCATCTTGATTTAATATGTCCATTATAACTTGTTGATCTTCCTGTGTCAAGTCGTTTAGTTTTATTTCGCCTTTCTCTAATTTAGTTATCAGGTCATTTATTCTTGCTTCAACTCTTTGGTGGTAGTCTTCTTCACTTGTTAATCTTTTTTTATATTTGGTAAATTTATCTTGTGGTATAGTAGACTCTATTTGTATTGAATCTGCTATATCTGGTACGTTCTCTTCGTCAGTTGTTGGTAAGTCTGGTAAAATAATTTCATTCTTCTCAGGTTCTGGTAAGTCTAATTCTTTTACAGGTTCCCATTTCGTTTCTTTATTTTGTTCCTCATTTTGTACATACTCACCTTCGACAGGAACAAACACTTTCTTGCCGTCTTTGATCACCATTCTTGTTTTGCCTTTTGGTTTGTCTTCTTCAAATCCGTCTAGTAATGCGTCAAGTTCTTCATCAGTCATTGGACGTTCTTCTGTTTTAGGTTCGATCATGAATTTTTCTTTAAGTCCTTCTGCTGTTGTTTTCTCTATGCCAGGTTCTCCTTCAGACTTTAATGCAGATCCTTTTGTTATAATTTGCGGATTGTCCAACTCAGGATCCATTATTTGTGCAATTATTTTTCTATTTTCCTCAGGTACATTTTCAAATGTCAAGTCACCTCTTAAAATATCATCGATCATGTCTTGAAAGAAAGCCATTCTTGATTCTGTTATAGGGCCTTGCTCTGCCGCTTCTTCTTTTGATAGGCTAACATCTGCTAGATATTGTGCTCTGTTGCTTTGATCTCTTTCCATTTTTAATTCGTCTGCACTAACATCTTCAAAGTTGCCATGTTTTTGATGGAACAAGTTAAGCATTCCTGTACGTTTCTCATCTGTCATCTCCTGCTTTGGGGGCTCTACCACCTTGCCTGATTTTTGATCAACCATTCTTTGTCCTATCATGCCCACAGTGTCTTTAACTTTCTTTTCTTGCACTGCAACTTCAGGCTCAAGCACTTCTGTGAAGTCTGGTCTAGTTCTCTCAGACTCCATTGCTTCTTCTATCTGCTCTGATATTGTTTGCTCTTCTTCGTCTTCTCTGGCTTTACGTGAGTATTCTTCTAGTGCCTCTTGCTCTTCTTTTTCTCTTTTTTTGAATTCTTCTAGTTGCTTTTCTTTATCAACTTCTGGCATTTCATATTTCTTATTGAACTCTTCAAACCCTTCAACTTCTGCAGGATCGAATCCGTCTGTTGTATTATCTACTACTATTTCTTTGTCTTCAGTTTTTTTTTGAAGGTCTTCTTGTATGATTTCTACTGGTGCTTCTGCATCAGGCTTTGGAACTTTTGCATTGAATGACTCTAGTTTATCTTTCCAGTCTTTCAATTGTTCAGTTGCTTGATCCAATTTCACAGCGGCGTTGGCCTCTGCGTTTGCTTTGCCCATCATCTCATTCCATTTTAGAGTCAGTTCGTCATCATCTGGTTTTTCTAGATCTAACACTTCCTCTGGTTTAGGAGGTTCTGGTGGGAATCTTCTTATCAAACTTTGGTTGGCCGCAATCAATAGTAATACCGCTAGTGGATCAAACACCACAATTAAAAGCAATATAACCCATCTTACAGCCTTGCTAGTTTCAACGTTGTCAGTTATACCCCAATCCACTGCCAATGCGGCTATGTACTTCACAGGCCCAATCTCTGCTTCTAGTGTCAGCATCTCTTTTTCAAGTGGTTGCTTCTCAACTATGTACAAGTCTATGTTGCCCTGTGATTCAAATATCTTCTGTTCTGCTATCTCTATTTCTTTGGTGAACTGTCCTTTGTTGTCCTGAGATCCAGATCGCATATTTGCTATGATCTCCTGTGCTTTTGCTATCTCTTCTTTGTGATCTGCTTTTAATTCTGCTATTCTTACTTGTGCTTCTTTTACTTTGATTGCTATCTCGGCACGTTCTTCTTTCTGTGATGCTTTTAGATCAGCGGCCGCTTTCTCTTCATTGAAGAATGATTTGTTTGAAGTTAATACATCACTAACGTTCTTGTCTAATACTTTTAATCTATCGTTGAGGTCTCTCACCGTGTTGGTCTCGACCGTAAGTAGTGTTTTTAATTTTTCATTAGCATCTGCTATGATTGATTGTTGTACTTCAATGTCTCCTGATGCTGTTCCTGTGTCTCTGCTGATGGCTTTCTCTGCCCTGTTTATGATCAGCATCTGTCTTTCTATAGACATTTTTTCACTGTCTATCTTGTCTTCAAGTATTGTAATTCGTTGTATCAGTGTGTCTGATGCAAGGTTCTGTTCTAGGTGTGCTTTGGATAAGAATCCAAAGATACCCATACTTGTTATTAAACTTAGAATTATAACAGCCGTCGTCAGATAGGTCTTGAGCATGAATGGAGTGTACTTCCAGTTCCTGTACAGCCATGAAGCCGTGATCAGTTTGCCCACTTCTAATACACCGCCCATGATCACAACAGGCACAAATGCACCTGGGAATATGGTTGCTAGACCAATTACGGAGTAAAATATCGCTACTCCTGATATTGATAGAGCCGATAGTAATGTGAGTATTGCTATTAACATTTTATTATCTGTATTTACTATAACAGATAGGTTAGAATTATACTAGTGATTTATTTGGTAATTGTTATTATTCTGCTGAGTATGTTAATGAGTTATCAGTTGCTAATTGACCGCTTGTATTAGGAGCAAATGCAGATACTTCAGTAACTGTTATTGCATCTCTGATAACACCAGAATCTGCCGAAACTGCCGCCGCTGTTACAGCCGTTGTAGATGATTCTCTTACCATAACACCGCCACTTAATGTTGGATCATACACCAAAACGTTTTCAGTTCTTGATTCAGAAAGTGCTTCTCCGATCTTGTCTGCTATGTACATCGCTTTTGTGGTAGTAGTGGAACCGTCAACTGATGTTCCTGTTGTTGGAAGATAGTCACCATTCTCAAAAACTAAACCAAATGCTAGGTTTGTGATTGGATTGTCTCCTGCATCAGCACCATAAGTTGTAACTATATTGACTACTTTGAAATTTGATCTTTCCTGTAGCGATTCCATCACCATTTTCCATCTTAGGTTTCCTCTTGAAACTTTTAATGATTCTGCTAATGTTGTTGGTTTTGTTGCGAAATCCGACGCCACACATGGTGATACTCTTCCGCCTGCCGTACTAGCCGCATCTGAAAATGAGCCTTGTGCTATTACTACTGTGAAATACTTTTGTTGTGGTTCTGCTGGAGAAACACCGTATAATGCTTTTGGTTCAACTGTTGCCATAATAGTTTAATCCTTGTTTTGTACTTATTTAGTACCTTTATTGTATTTATTTAGAAAATGACCAACTAGGAGACCAGTTCTTTTTACAGGCCATATTAGTCATATGCTTGGATTTGCCCTTTACTTTAATGTATGCTTGGTAAATTCTGCATAAACCCGATCCTGTAGGGTATGAATGCACCACCCTTACTTTGCCGTTTGCTAGGCGTTCTTTACTGTACCATGCAACAGTCTTGCCGTTTGGTACATTTTCTAGCATATAAAATACTGCTGATTTGTGTTGTTGTTTTTCGTCTTTTTTGAGCCTGAATTTCATGTACTGAGAACTTCTCCATAAAAATGCAGGTAATGTGTACTTGAACTCTTCTATCTCTCCCATTGACATAAATGGTACAAGTTCTCCCATTTTAACATCTGCGTCACTAGGACTATTGCTTTCTGCTAATGCACTATTGACAAATAGTAAACTACTCAATAGAGTGATAACCAGGTACGATCTCATATCCTCCGTCCAATCTGTGACAAGCAATATCACGTTGTTGAATAAATGTTTCTCCCAAAGGCATCCACCAAGTAAAGATTTCACAGTTGTCCGCTATTCCCATTCCTTCTAGGAAGTCACTTGCTCCGTCATTGCAAACAACCTTTTCTTCTACTTTGCTTTCGAGTACATTACCGTCTTGATCTACTACTCTGATTTGTGTTGTTTCAACATCGCAGTATTGATCATGCCACGGTCCGCCTGCCTCAGCATTGTTGAGCCAAACCAACTTAATCACTATGATCATCAAGATGGCTAGGGCAAGTTTTATAGCAAATTTCATATTGCCCTAGTTATTCAGTACTTTTTCAGCCGCTTCGTCAATCGTACCATTGTCGATTGTCTTAGCCAACTTCATTTGTTTTATTTCTGAAACGATAGCATCAACATGGTTTCTACCTAGTCTAACCATCACATATACTCTGTAAGATTTATGTTTAGTTGTATAGATAACCTGCTTGTCAACTTCATAATGAGTCACAAGTGTGTCGTTGATCACGTTCACGATGATGTCCTGCGATTGTGCAGTCACCGTCATTGACTCGTTTGTTCCAGCCTCATTCTTATTAATAGTAGATCTATTATTCATCTCACCATTAATCCTATCAGCCAATTTAGCCTTAGCCAATAGTGTAGCCTTCTTCACAGCCAACTCAAGATCAGGAGATACAGCCGATGCCGCCTCTTGATAATGTTTTTTAGTTGTGTGTGGATATTTCACATACCATTTAGGTGTTTTGTCAATTACACCGTTCTTGCTCATATCCGACTTCATCGAATATGTAGAACACTGTGCCAACATAAGACCCGCAACTAATATGAGAAATAATTTACTTAGATGTTTCATATTATCCTCTCATTGATTGTACAATTGAATCTAACCAAGCGATCGCACCAGACACAGAATTCAGTATGCTGTCAATATTAAGTGTAGACATAAACTGATCATAACCCTGTGTACCAATTTGATAACCTGCATAAAAAATTGCACAAATTATTATTAATCTAATCATACAACAATTATAGCACCTTTTCCAAATACGTCAACCGCAGTTGGTCTTGCTAGAAGTCGCAGTTTTATTGACGTTTTAGTCCAAGAAAGTAAAGTTTTGGCCCGCAAGTGATAAAAATATGTATCTTTCCACTATGCTCAAATCTTTTTTGTTGGTATAGTTGTAGTCTTTGCTTTCCAAATATCTCTGATACTTTACACTTGGTATATATTTTGTATTATTGTTCTTCCAATTTGAAAAAAATGGTACATTCAAATCTATTTTGTAATCTTTTTCTTTAAAAAAGTTTTCTATGAGGTCATTATTATAGAAAAGATCCTGTGTTTTTATTGGTGCTTTGTCTAACCTAAATTCTTTCATGCATTTGATTGCGTGTGAAATCATACTCCACGTCAACACTTGTCTTTTTTGGTGCTCATTTAATTTCTGCCCTATTTTTTCTAATGTTTTATCTAGATTTGAGTTATACCTGTACTTTAGATCGTACATCGGATGTTGTGTATTTGAGAACTTTTCAATATTTGCCTGTATAATAAATGGTAAAAATTTTAGATCAAATCCTAAATCGTTGATATCTATATGCTCTTTCAACATATTATCAAACTCGTGATCAAAATTATGGAATTTTATTATAAATCTTTTGTGTTCCTTTATTAGTTTTAGGAATTCCTCTTTTAATTTTTCTTTATCGCTTATAGGATCAGCACGATCTAATCTAGATATTAAAGAGTAATTGTCACTTTCACTGTCTTGTAATACTGTTCTCCCAGTCTCATGGTCCGAATATCCTGTACTAAAATTTATATAAGTGTTAGGATTGTCCATGGCTAGAAGTTGACACATGGTATCTCCACCTCCTCCACCTAACCATCTTAAAATTATTCCTGACATTATAATAATGTTTTTACGAATCCTACGCCATCAATGGCCAAATATACCAAATACATCACAGTGAAGCCAAAACTCTTACGACTAAATGCTCCGTACATAAGGAATATTGTTGCGATCAAAAAGAATATGTATGCTACGAACATTGGTGGATTTGGTGAATACCACATAAGGATTAGTGATGCAATAAGGTTAGAAATCATTCCAATTACTTCGCAACAGAATCTTTTGGGATTAGATCTATAATCCTCTTGAATCCATTGTAATGTTGATTTTCTTCCTATTCGTGCCATGAAACTACTTAACCTAGTTTCTACGCATTGTGGATATTTCCTTTGCACCTTCTTCGTCCCAAACAGGAACAAGGTTTGATTTGTGCATCATTCCTATTCCAAGCAATTTTCTTTTGCCTGAATACTGCATTCGTTCTTTTTTACTGCCTATGCCCACAGGTATTTTATCTGAACATTGAGGCAAATTAGGATCTCTTTCATACTTTGGTATCTCATATCCTTTGAAGTTCTTGAGTCTTTTCTTCAATGTTTTGTCGTCTAGTCCTTGCGACTCCAACCATTTTTTGTGTTTGGCTAGTGCTTCTCTATTTCTTTTAGAGTTCTCTATTTTGTGTTTGATTCTTTTTGGTAGTTTCAATTGTATAAAACCCATAACTTATTATACTACTATGGCAATTTATTGTCAACTATGGCTTGTAGAATGATTTCTGCATAATCTGGATTGGTGCTCCAAGCACTCATTCTTACCATTAATGCCCTATAATCCCATTTACCTTTGTCTATTTGTTTTTCTCTTTCAATTCTAAAATCTTCATATGCTGGATGGTTGTTCAATATTCTAATCATGTCTTTAACTGATTGACATTTTGTTGTGTACTTTTTAACACCCCATGGAGCATCTGGATTGCCCAATGCTTTCATATGTGGTACAGTTTTAAGACTCCAAGTCCTCACACCAAATATTGCATTACCTTCGGTTGCAAATCTACTTGTACCCCAACCTGATTCAATACCTGCCATGGCCATTATAATACTAGTAGGCACTCTACTCATTCTGTCCGTGGTATAATTTAAGTATTCCACACATTTTTTTGTTGCTGTCAGAAATGTTGCTTTGTCTGTGTATTCAAATTCTGGTTCTGTTAATCCAAGCATCTGCACTTGGTTCAACTCTTTTTTATGAAACTCGTCCTCTATTTTTTCTACTGTCCAACTATTAGGA
>MDSW01060998.1_pt1 | contig 20485 bp, 15 predicted proteins | sample 811171 | NCBI WGS metagenome assembly MDSW01 (sample SAMN05326641, study PRJNA326480) | marine metagenome | isolation source: seawater | place: Atlantic Ocean: North West | collected 2012 | reverse complement strand
TCACTGTTTTGTGTCACATAATCCTTAATATTAAGTTTATTCATCAAATCTTCAATTATCCTTGTATTAGTCTTGTTAAAGAAAAAGTTTTCAATAGACTGAATTTGTGTTTCACCTATACCGTCTAAATCAATCAAATTAATTAGAATTTTTTTTCTATTTTTAAAGTCAAATAATTTTGAAAATTCTTGGATAGATCTGAAAAAACCTGCCAAAATTTTAGCATTTTCTTGTCCTATATGTCTAATTCCTATTGAGTAAATAAATTTATCCAAAGAAATTATCTGAGATTTCTTGATGGCTTTTTTTAAATTATTTATTGATAACTCGCCCCATCCCTCTATATTTTCAATTTGTTTATAATTGAGGTCAAAAATATTTGATGGTTCTTTTATTAAATTTAAATCCCAGAATTGTTCGATCACTTTTTTTCCTAAACCATCAATATTTAATGCCTCCTTTGAGACTAAATGTTTTAGTTTTTCTTTAGCTATATAATTACAGCTATATCCTTTTGTACATCTTCTTACCGCATCAAGTTTTTTTGTGCTTTTGCTTAATTCTTTAGAAGTTTTAGATCCACATAAACATTTATCTGGAAATATAAATTTCTTACTATTTTTATCTCTTTTGGACTTGTCAACTGATACTACCTGAGGAATAACATCTCCGGCCCTTTGTATTTGAACAGTATCTCCAATACGAATATCTTTACGTTCAATTTCATCTTCGTTATGTAAAGTAGCATTAGAGACAACTACACCTCCAACATTAACAGAATCAACTTTAGCTACTGGAGTAATTGCGCCTGTTCTTCCAACTTGAATCATTATATCTTTAATTTTAGTAATAGCTTTCTCAGCTGAAAATTTATACGCGATTGCCCATCTAGGAGAATTGGAGGTATTTCCTAATCTTTTTTGCAATGATAAATCATTGACTTTAAAAACTAAGCCATCGATATCATAATCTAAAGAGGATCTTATTTGCTCAATTTCTCGATGGTTTATCTCAATTTTATTTAATGTATCTACTTGTTTTGATAGTGGATTAGTTTCAAATTTCCATTTTTTTATTGTTTTAAGAAATTCATTTTGTGTATTGAAAATCATTGGTGAAACTTTTCCAAAACCATATGCAAAATATTTTAAAGGAATTTTTGCGGTTTCTTTTGCATCTTTCTGCCTTAAAGAACCGCCAGCTGCATTTCTAGGATTAGCAAATTTGTCTGACATTTTAGAAAAATCATGTTTTCCAATGTAAACTTCACACCTTACTTCTAAAAGATTAGGAGCATCTTTTGAAAGAATTTTCTTAGGTAAATTTTTTATGGTTAATAAATTTTCTAATATATCTTCACCAGTTTCACCATCACCTCTTGACAAACCCCTAGTCAATATACCTTTTTCATAAATTAATGTAGCAGAGATACCATCAATTTTAGGCTCACAAAAGAGCTCAATTTGTTTATTTTTTAAATTTAAAAAATTACAAATTCTTTTCAAAAAATCTTTCATATCCTCGAGGCTAAAGGCGTTTGATAAAGAGAGCATAGGTGACAAATGTTTTATCTTTTTAAATTTGTTAAGTGGCGTTGCGCCTACTATTTTTGATAACAAATTTAGCTCTTTTAAAAAAAAGTATTTTTTTTCAAGATTTTCTATTTCTTTTTTTAAATTATCAAATTCTTGATCTGATATTTTTGGACTATCTTCATTATAATAATAATTATTATGTTTTTTTAAGTTTTCTATTTTTTTTTTGTAATCATTTAATATTTTTGATCTTTCTGGCATTATTTGATAATTTTTATAATTCTTTTAAATAAATTTTCTTTTTTGTCCTCTGTTATAATATCTTTTTTTTTTCAGGCTTATAATCTTTATTTAATATTTTATAGGACTCTTCATACCATTCACTGGAATTATAATTGTAACCTAATAAGCTAACATATTTTTTAGCCTCCTCCTCCAGGCCAATATGATAATGTATTTCTACCAATCTATGTAAAGCTTCTTCAATAAATACTGTTTTTTCATATTTATCTAATATTACTCTAAGCCTATTAATTGCAGGAACCCATTTTTTTACAGAAATGTAGTATTTTGCGATAAATAGCTCTTTTGCTGCAAGTTGGTTTTGAATCAAATCTCTTTTAAATTTTAAATCCGTTGTGTATTCACTTTTAGGATATTCACTAATAAATTTATCAATTTGGTTTTGTGCTTTAAGTAAAGGACCTAAATCTTTTTTTTCATCTTGTATTTGTTCATAGAAGATGATTGCTAATAAATACTTTGCATAAATTACATTTTTATCAGCAGGATAAACTTGTAAAAACCGATTTAAATTTTCCTCAGCCTCTTTATAAAAATTTATTCCGTACAAAGAGTAGCTAGACATAATTGATGACTTGGCAGCTAGTTCGGGCTCACTAAAATTTAATTCAGCTTCATCAAATTTTTTACTAGCAAAAAAATAATCTTTTTTTTCAAAAGCTGTTAGACCCTCTTGATAAACGACATAAGGATCTATCCTTTGAGATTTTTCGTATTCTAAATTTTCTTTTTTAGAACACGCTAATGAGACAAAAACTAAAGAAATTAAAAAAAATCTAGTTATCATAAATAATTAATAACAGATTGATATTTAATATATAAGTTAAATTAAAGTGTTAAATTAAGCGTTAACTGCTAGTTTTTCTAAATTATCAGATTTAATTTTTTTAGAAATTAGAATTTCGTTCTGTTCAATGAAACTTAAAATAGAATCTTTGCTAAATATTTTTCTTAGAAAAAGGTTTGTTAGTTGATGGCCTCCTTGATGGCACTTAACCTTTCCTAAAATCCTGTAACCTGAAAGTAAAAAATCACCAGCTAAATCTAGAATTTTATGATTTACAAATTCTTTACCATTTCTTAAACCACCATCATTTAAAACTTTATTTTGATCTACGACTATTGCGTTTTCTAAAGATCCTCCTTTTGCTAAACCAATCTTTTTTATTTTTTCAATATCACTAAATAAACAAAATGTTCTTGAGCTTATTACGTCACTTAAGTCGTTTCTGGTAAAGTTAACAATGTTTTTCTGTTTTCCTATAATCTTATTTTCGTAGTTTAGCTGAAATTCTACTTCAAGTGTATTATCATGAGGTTCAATTGAAATTGATCTGTTACCATCTTTGAGTTCAATTTTTTTTTCTACCTTTAAATATTTTCTTTTTTTTAAAAGAGATTTTTTCTTTACTTTTTTTAATACATTTAGAAAATCTTTTGCTGATCCATCCATAATCGGAACTTCGTCTGAATTTATTTCAATTAAAGCGTTGTCTATACCTACAATGTAAAGAGCAGCTAAGAGGTGTTCAACAGTTGAAACGTTAACTCCGTATTTATTCTTAAGTGTAGTGCATAATTTTGTTGAAGAAACATTAGTGTAGTTTGCTTTTATAATATTATTATTTCTCAAATCAGTCCTTTTAAAAATTATACCTTGGTCTTCTCCGAGAGGATTAATGTTAATTTTCGAAATCTGACCAGAGTGAAGTCCCACACCTTCAAATCTGACTGTTTTTGAGAGAGTTTTTTGATAAATTTCTTGCATCGAGAGTTTATAAATAATTTAACGACTTTCTTTAAAACAACTAATGTTTCTAAAAATAACAATATTAGTGAAAAAGTTCTTGAAAAATCCTTGAAATAAGAGATTTACGTGGCTTAGAAACTGGAATTGCCTCTTTTTTCCAACCAAATTGAACAATTTTATTTGCCATTTCTAGAGCTTTTTCGTCCTTTGGTTTATCAAAAAATATAATTTCAAATTTATTATTTAAAGCAAAACAGTGTTCATATGCTTCTTTAAAACAGTTAAGGTGTTTTTTATCATAAATTTCTAAAAAAATTACTTTAACTTTATTTAAAGATCCTTCAGTATTAATATTTTTGATACACAAAAGATTACATATTTCTTTAATTCTTGCCTCTGCAATCTCATAAATTAATCTTTTTTTAATTTTTCTATATTGTAGATTATGAAAATAATTTTTTTCTAGAAGTTCGTTATTTGAAGCCTTATTCAAATTTGAGTTTGCCTTAATAATATTTTGAACCACATCTGATTTTAAAGAAATAATTTTTGATATATCTTTTAAAATTATATTTGTACCGAAATCAAACTCTTGTTCATACTTTACAGTGTCATTTTCAATATAAAATATTTTTGATATTTCTTCATCTATCTTAATATGGAAAAAAGTATCTATCTGAGGATTTTTTTCACTTATTAAAGATCCTTTAACAAAACTTTCTAATAAAATTTTAGAAATTTTTAAATTACATTTATCAAATATATTTTTTAAATTTTTATAATCATTTTTATTTATCAAATTGAATGATAATTCATGAGAATAAAAATCCCCAAATAAACCAATTGGTATATTATCCATTTCTTTTTTATCCAAGAAATATTTTGAATTAAATATGTGTAATATTTTTTTTTTATTCTCAAATTTATCTACACAGGATTTTAAAGAATTTATTATGTAAGTTATATTTTCTTTAGATATCTGAGTCCCATCTAATTTTTTGAAGCCAGTAAAATTTAAAAAAGAAATATCAAAGTTATCTAAAATTAAAATTAATTCTTTAAAAGTAAATTTTACTTTCTGTTCAATAACTAAAATATTTCTTTGAATAATATCAGTTACTTTTTCAATATCAGAAATCTTATTATTGCTTAATCCTATTAGTGGTAAAATTAATTTTTCGATTACTTTAAAATTATTTTGTTCATCAATTTCTGCTACAAAAATAAATATTTCTTTTTTATCAAACTCGATAAAAAGTTTTAGTAAGTCATTTTTCATTTGTTTATTTTAAAATTAGTTGATCAACTAATCTATAATCAAAAACTTTGTATTTATCAAAGTTTCTATTTGTCTTAATTTCAAGAAAATTTTTTAAACTTTTATTATAATTAACTGAAGGTAATCTAATTAATTTTTTATCGTTCATTTCAAGATCCCACCTGTTTGACTCGAAAAGAAAATATTTTTTAATAAGCTCAATGGGAAAGTTTGTTTGTTGAAGATTATTAAATAAAATTTTAAAACTTTCATTATCTCCATAGATAATGGGTAATTGTGTATAGTTTGAAATATCTTTGTATTCAATCAGATCAATTTTTTCTCCTAAAAAAAATTTTTGTTTATTGTGAATTATAATTGCTAAAGGTTCTTTTTCAAAAATTTCTATTACAAGTTTATCAGGATAAACTTTTTTAATTTTTAAACTATTTATAAATTTATTTTGCTCTAATACTTTTTTGATTTCATACTTGTTTATAAAAAATATATTTGTATCATATAAAAATGATAAATTTTTTTTTATCTCTTGATCTTTTAAAATTTTGTTATTTTCCAATTTTATTTCTTTAATTTTAAATTTATCTATTGAGCTTTTATGCTGAGAGATAAAAGTTGAAAATAATATTAATAATCCAATTCCTATAGTAAATCTTTTCTTCATCGATTAATGCTTGCATCTAATAAAATTTTTTCAACTAAATTCTCAAAGGTAATACCTTTATAACTTGCAATTTCTGGCACTAATGAAAGACTGGTCATTCCTGGCTGTGTGTTAATTTCTAATAAGTAAAAATTATTTTTATAGAATTTAAAGTCTGCTCTAGTCACACCTCTACACTTAAATAACTTATGAGTTTGTTTAGCAATTCTTAAGACTTTTTTATACTGACCGCTACTCAATCTTGCTGGCATTATATGTTTGGTTTTCGCAGCTTTTGTATACTTCGCTTTATAATCATAAAATAATCTTTTTGGCACAAGTTCAATAGCTCCTAACGCTTTTCCATTTATGACGGCCACTTGAATTTCTTGTCCTCCAATATATTCTTCAATCATTAATTCATCGTAATTTTTTAATAACTTATTTATCAATTTAACAAGACCTCCTTTATTATTACATAATTCAACACCTAGACTTGACCCTTCATTTACAGGCTTGATAATAACAGGAAAGTGAATATTTTTTTTTTTTAAACTATTGATGATAAATGAAATATTAAAATTATCTTTTTTTAAAGAAAAATATTTTGGAGTTCTAATATAGTTTTTAAGAAATATTTTTTTTGAAATTAATTTATTCATAGCGTTAGATGAACTGATTACGCCTGAATGCGTATAAGGAACTTTTAGATACTCAAAATAACTTTGTGCAACACCGTCTTCCCCATCTTTTCCATGCAAGGCATTAAAGATTGCATCTATTTTTTTATTAATAAGATTAAAATTTTTAAATTTTGGATCAAAAGTTTTTACCTTGTAGCCTTTTTTTTTAAGAGCACGTACACAAGCTCTCCCACTTTCTAAACTAACGGCTCTTTCCCCTGAAGCTCCACCTAAAACAACTAAGATATTTCTAAATTTTTTTTTTCTCACCAACTATATTTATTTCAAGTTCTAAGTTTATTTTTGTTTTTTCGTATACCTTTATCCTTACCTTTTGAATTAATTTTTCAATATCAGACGAGTTTGCTCTACCTTTATTGATAAAAAAATTACAGTGTTTTTCAGATATTACTGCGTCACCTTCTTCAAATTTATCACAACCTGCTTCCTTAATCAGCATCCAGGCTTTTTTTTCTTTACTAATATTTTTAAAAGTGCTGCCACAGGTTTTAACCTGGCTTGGTTGTGATAGCTTTTTTTTCTCAATAAGATCTATCTGTGTTTTTTCAATTAATTCCCTATTACCTTTAATACCTTTTAGCTTAGCGGAAACTATAATCAAATCTTTAGATAAATTACTATTTCTATATTCAAATTTTATATCTTTTTTTTGAATTTCAACTTCTTTGCAATTTTTAATATCTATAGCTCTAATAGATATTAAGATCTTAGAAATATCATTATCATAGCATCCACTATTCATTATAACTGCCCCACCAATTGATCCAGGTATGCAAGATAAAAATTCTAGATTACTTAAACTATTTTCTTTAGCGAAATCGGCGACTTTTTTATCAAGTGTAGCGGCTCCAACTTCAATTTCATTCTCATTTATTAATCTAGTATAGGAAAAACTTTTACCTAGCTTAATTATAGCTCCTCTGACACCTTGATCTCTAAATAAAGTATTTGACCCAGCTCCTAAAACTGTTGTAGCTAAATCTTTTTCTTTTACATAATTTAGAAATTCTAATAATTGACTTTCATTTTTTGGTTTAAAAAAATATTCAGCATTCCCTCCAAGGTTAAACCAGCTGTAACTTGATAATTTTACAGCTTGACTAAAACTATCACCAAATTTTTTTGTTAAATCGTTTGCTAAATTCATAATGAAAATTTTAGTCCTGAAATCCACTTTGATATTGATCCAGCGCCCATACCAATGATTATCTCATTGCTAATTAGGTTTTTTTTAAAATAATTTTTAAGGTTTTTTTCTGATTTAATAATTATTACTTGAGTATTTGAATTTTTAGCAATCAAGCTAGCAAATTTTTCAAGATTAAATTTTGAATTTCTTTTTTCACCAGCTGCATATAATGGACAGATAATGACTAAATTTGATTTTTTAAAACATTTTGAAAATTGTTTTTTTAATGACATTACCCTAGAATACCTGTGAGGTTCGAATACACTTATTATTTTTCTTTTTTTATTCACATTTCTAACACCATCTAAAATTGAACTTATTTCAGTGGGATGATGAGCATAATCATCGTAAAAATCATTTAAATTTTTAGAAAAAACTTTAGTCATTCTTCGTTGGACACCAGAAAAATTTTTAAGAGATTTCTTTGCAATATTTTGATTTATACCGAGATTGATACAAACTATAAAAGCAGCAGCAGCATTAAGTGCGTTATGTCTGCCCAAAAGTTTTACATTGATATTTTTTATTATTTTAATTTTTTTTAATTTATCTTGAAAACTAAGATTAAAACTTGTGCTTTCGTAATTATATTTAATTTTTGAAATTTTATAATCAGCATTTTTATTTTCTCCATATGTAATAATATTTTTATTTTTAATTTTATTTAAAATTTTTTTTATATCTGAATTATCTAAGCATATAATAGCTTTACCCGTTGTTGGCGTCTTATTAATAAAATCTACAAAAGATTGTTTTAAATTTTTATAACTTTTGTAATACTCTACATGTTCATAATCAATATTAGTCACTACTGAATAATTAATTGGAAGTTTTAAAAAACTACCGTCTGACTCGTCTGCCTCAAGTATAGCCCAATCTCCTTTTCCAAGTTTTGCGTTACTTTTAAATGAATTTATTACCCCTCCGTTTATAATTGTAGGGTCTAATCTTTGATCTGTTAAGATTTTTGCTATTAAAGATGTAGTTGTGGTCTTTCCATGAGAGCCGGTAATAATAATATTTTTTTTCAAAGACACAACATCAGCTAAAACTTCGGCTCTTGTATAAATTGGAATTTTATTCTTTTTCGCATATTTAATTTCAATATTATTATTTTTAATTGCAGTAGACTTAACTAGAATAGTGGCTTTAAAAACATTTTTTGCTGAATGTCCTATGAACGTTTTAATTCCACTTTTGTTACATGAAGATATATTTTTATTCTTATTTAGATCACTTCCTTGAATTTTAAAACCCAAATTTTTCATTATTTGGGCTAAACCACTCATACCAATCCCGCCAATACCAACAAAATGGATAATATCGTTTTGTCCTAAATTAATTTTTTTCATCAATAATTTTATCAATTATTACATTTAGTTTTTTAAACATTTCTTTGTCAGAATATTGGCTCTGATTTGATATAATTTTTTGAATTTTTGTTTTATCCTTAATAAGGGACATAAGTAAATCATATAATTCGCTAGAAATATTTTTTTCTTCTACTAAATAGCCAAATCCTTTTTTTTCATAATATTTTGCATTTTTATATTGATGATTTTCTGCAGATGTTGGTAGTGGTATTGCAATAAATGGGGTTCTAGTATTCAGTAACTCACCTAAAACTGATGCTCCTGACCTTGTAATTACTAAATTTACTTTTGAATAATAATCTAAAATTTGATTAGTAAAATTAAATATTTCATTATCAATATTATTTTTTTTATAGAATTCTTTTAATTTCTGACTCTGATTATATTGGCATTGTTGAAATATTTTAATTGGAATATCTTTATCTTTTATTCTTTTAAATACTTCGGGCAATTTTTCTGCAAATATTTTAGCAGCTTGACTGCCTCCAAGCACTAAAATTTTAATGCTATCTAAATTATCTTTTTGTAAATTTGAATTAATTATTTCGTCTCTTATGATGTTTCCAATTTCAATTATTTTATTTTTATTTCCCTTAGTTATTTCCTCTATTTCTTTATAAGAGACGAATATTTTTTTTGCAAATGGCATTAAGTATCTGTTCGCTTTTCCAATAATCAAATTATTTTCGTAAATAACTAATTTTATTCTCAAAATTGCAGCAGCTATACAAATTGGAAAAGAAGAATAGCCCCCCATACCAATTATTAAAGACGGTCTATTAAATAACAATAAAATTAAAGATCTGAGTGTAGAAAAAAAAATAATTACTATTGAATAAAAAAATTTAAAAATATTTTTTTTTATTAGAGGTGTGGAAGTTATCAAAATTAAATTAAAATTATTGTCCTCTATATATTTTAATCCTCTTTTATCTGATGATAATTGAACGTCATAATCTTTCCTTTGATTTAAGTAATTAGCTAAACTCAAAGCAGGGAAAATATGACCTCCGGTTCCACCTGTTGCAATCAAAATTTTCTTTTTAATCATATAAATACGTTTTGTTTTTTGTGTAATTTAAAACTAATCCTGCTAATACTGCACTTCCAATTAAAGAGGATCCACCATAACTTAAAAATGGCAAAGTCATACCTGTTGTTGGTAATAAGTTACTGTTTACGCCGGCATGAATAAATGTTTGAAATATTAATAAAGTGGCTAGACCGGTTAGAGAAATTTTTAAAAATTGATTATCTTGATTAAAACAATTTTTAATAATTCTAAAAGTAATATATAAAAAAATAAAAATGATCATCACAGAGACTATAGAACCATATTCTTCTGAGATAACGGCTATTACATAATCAGTATGAGCCTCGGGCACTCTGTCTTTTAAAATACCTTCACCCATTCCTTGGCCTGTCAGTCCGCCAAGTTTTATAGCCTCTAACGCTGATGATGATTGAAATTTATCACCTTGATTGGGGTCAAAAAAAGAGATCAAACGATCAATAATATAACCAAACTTTTCAGGTAAAAAAAATAACAACGAACTAAAACATAATAAGAAGATTGAAAAAAAAATTATTATATAAATTAAATTTACACCTGATATAAAAACAGTTGCTATCCAACTGAAAATTAACAATATTGATTGGCCTAAGTCAGGTTGATCAATTAACAAAACTAAAATTGAACTCAAAAGCATAAAGCTTAAAAAATATTTGATTTGTGTATTTTTAAATTTGTCATAAGTAAGTATTTTTACTGTCATTAAAACAAAAAAAGGTTTTAGAATTTCAATGGGTTGTAAATTAAAAAAATAAAAGTTAAGCCAACGTTTTGCTCCATTTACTTCTACGCCAATAATTGGGACCATTAATAATAAAATAAAAGAAATTAAAAAAAAGGGTAAAACATGTTTAATAAATATTTCTGTTTTAATTAGAGAAATTATTAACATTATTGAAATTGCTAAAAAAGCAAATACCAAATGTTTAACAAAAAAAAAATAATAATCTTTATTAAGTCTTTCTCCCGCTAACGAAGATGTGGAGGAGAAAGAGAAAAATAGGCCTAAAAAAAATAAGATAAAAAAACAAAATAAAATTTTTTTATCTATGCTTCGCCAATAATTTATAAAATAGAATTTATAGAAATTTTCTTGCATGAAATTTACTTAAATTTTTAAATTCCTTTCCTCTCACCTCAAAATTTTTATATTGATCAAATGAGGCAGCCGATGGACTTAGTAAAATATTGCAATTTTTAATTTTATAAGATTTAAAGTCTTCCAATACTTGTATAATTGCTTTTTTTAGATTTTTTGAAATTGAAAAAAGAATTTTTCCTCTTAGTTGTTTTTTAAAAAAATTGATATTTTTTCCAATAATATAGGCTTTTATTATATTTTTTTTATATTTAGATAAATTTATAATATCTCCTTTTTTTGGTAAGCCTCCTAAAATCCAAAAAATATTTTTTAAGCTAGAAATAGCTGTTTGAGTTGCAGTAAAAGAAGTTGCCTTGGAATCATCTATAAAAGTTAGGCCCTTTTTGATCAAAAAAATTTCAAATCTATGCGGCAAACCTTTAAAAGACTCCATTGCCTTAAGAAAGGATTTCTGACTTAAATTAATTAATTTAGAAAACGCAAAAATAAAACTCATATTTTCATCATTTATACTAGAATTAAGATATGGGTTATTGATTTTAAATTTTATTTTTCTATAGTTACTCATTTCAGGAAAAATTAATCTACTAGAAAATTTTCTTTTTTTAAAAATTGTCTTGAATAATTTATTTGTTAAGGCGTATTGATTTTTATTTTGAAGTTGAAATATTTTAAATTTTGCATTTAAATAATTTTTCATGCTTCCATGCCAATCTATATGATCATTAGCAATATTAAGAAAAAAAGCAAAATCGGGTCGAATAAATTTTGAATGTGAGAGTTGAAATGAGGAAGCTTCTATAACTACAAAGCTATTTTCAACGTTTTTTAAATTTAAGATAGGATTGCCAATATTTCCACCCAATAAAGATCTTAATTTATTCTTTTTAAGAAGATGATTCAAAAGTTTACATGTTGTTGATTTTCCATTTGAGCCTGTAACAACAATGCTTCTAAAATTTTTTTTACTTAAATAAAATAAATCTATGTCAGTTATAATTTTGTTATTAAATTTTCTAAGGTGCTTGTTTTGTAATAAGCTTACTCCTGGAGATAAAATTATAAAGTCAACTTCTTTTAATGTTTTGTTTAAATTTTTTGCCCTATATCTTTTAAATATGTTTTTTTGTTTATCATCCCAAACTTTAAAATTTGATAAACCTTTATTTTTAAAAAACTTAACTACTGAACAACCACTTAACCCAAGTCCATAGACAAGAAACGAATGTTCTCCAAGTTCTGGAATTTTGGGCATTTTTACCTTAATTTTAATGTTGCTAATCCAATCAATGCTAAAATAATTGCTATAATCCAAAATCGAATTACAATTGTTGACTCAGCCCAACCCTTTTTTTCAAAATGATGATGGATCGGCGCCATTTTAAAAATTCTTTTTCCAGTTAATTTAAATGACAAAACTTGAATAATTACAGAAACTGTTTCTAAAACAAATAATCCACCTATAATTGCTAAAACAATTTCGTGTTTTACTATAATTGCAACCGCTGCTAATGAACCACCTAATGACAAAGAGCCAGTATCACCCATAAAAATTTTTGCTGGAGGAGCGTTGTACCAAAGAAAGCCTAGACAAGCACCAACAATTGATCCGCAAAAGATAGATAACTCTCCAACATCTGGGATATATTGAATCTGTAAATACTCTGAAAAAATTGTGTTGCCAACTACATAAGAAATTAAGGTAAATGAAAGTGCAACTAACATTACTGGCACTGTTGCAAGCCCATCCAAACCATCTGTCAAATTTACTGCATTTGATGATCCAATTATAACAAATAAGCCAAATGGAATAAAAAATAAACCCATGTACCAAATTAAATTTTTAAAAAATGGGAAATAAAGATTATATAGATATTCATGATTAGAATATTTAATTAATATAACTAAAGTTAAAATTCCTATTATTATTTGGCCAAAAAACTTATAACTTGATTTAAGCCCCCTAGAGTTTTTAAATTTAATTTTCAAAATATCGTCTAGTAATCCTAAACTACCTAAAGAGATAGAAACAAAAATCAAGGTCCAAACATATACATTCTTTAAATCAGCCCATAAAAGCGTGCCAGAAATAATGCCAATAATAATTATGACGCCACCCATAGTTGGTGTTCCAGATTTTTTAATAATATGATCTATCGGTCCATCCTGCCTTATTGGGCCCGTAATCATTTTCTCAGAGAATAACTTAATCAGTGGCCCCCCAATTATAAAGACAACGATTAAGGAAGTGACAACTGATAATCCTGTTCTGAAAGTTAGATATCTAAACACATTTAAAAAAGAGTATTGATCAACTAAAGATGTTAATAAATTAAATAGCATTTAAAACCCTCTTATCATGTTCTTAGTAAAATTATTCAGGCCAGTTGCATTAGACCCTTTAATCATTAAATAATCATTGTTTGATAGCAAATTTCTTAAATTTAAATCTATATCTTCATTATTTTGCAAAATATTTCCTCTCTTGTTTCTTTTTAAATATTTATAAGTGAAAATAGTTTTATTTCCTTTAATGAAAACTTTATCAATATCAGAATTGTTAATAACTCTTGAGATATCCTTATGATATTTTTCAGATTTTAAACCCAATTCAAGCATATCACCTAATATTAAGTATTTTTTAAACTTTTCCTTTTTAATTGAGCTAAATCTTGAAATTGCATTTTTTACTGATAAAGGATTTGCATTATAACTTTCATCAATAAATTTAAACTTTTTTTTATATCTTGAAATTAAATATTTTTTTCCTCTTCCGGAAGAGGGCTCCAAGTTTCTAAATTTCGGATAAATTTTTTTTATATTAACTTTTAATTCCAAAAATAATGCAAGACTTGCAAGTACATTGTTAATATTGATATCTCTTATCTCAAAATTTTGTACTTTATTATTAACGCTAACAAAAATTTTAGAAAAACTATTTTTTTTTATTACTTTTCTTAATTTCACATGTGATTTTTTATGTTTTCCAAATGTAATCACTTTGAGATTAAATGCTTTAGCTTTTTTAAATAAATAAAGAAAAAATTTATCATCTCTATTTAGAATAACAGTCCCGCCTTTTTTTATTTTCTCAATCATTTCAGACTTAGCCTTAGCAATTCCATTAATACTTTTAAAATTTTCTAAATGAGCTTCACCAATATTTGTAATTATTCCAATATGTGGTTGAATTAAATTTGTTAAATTTCTTATTTCTCCTGACTTGCTCATCCCGACTTCAAAAATACCATATTTATCATAGTAACTTAAGTTTGATAAACTAATTGGTACACCTAAATGATTATTAAATGATTTTGGTGAGCAATAAGTTTTACCAAAATATTGTAAGAGTTGATATAATAAATCCTTTAAGGATGTTTTTCCTGCACTACCAGTAATCGAAATAATTTTTGCTGAAGAATTTTCTCTTTTTAATTTTGCAAACGATCTTAAAAATGAAATTGAATTTTTTACTTTAATTATTTTTTTTCTAGATTTTTTTAAAGATTGAGATACAACACACGATGCACCTTTTTTAAATGCTTTCTTAATAAATTTATTGCCATTATATTTTTTTCCATTTAAAGCTAAAAATAAATTATCTTTTTTGATAGATCTTGTATCGATAGAAATGCCATTAAAATTAATCTTTTTAGAGTTTTTTACAATTTTCTCTAAAATTTGACTATTACTTAAGAAATTTATATTTTTTTTTGAAATATTTTTAAGTTTTAATTTTGTTTTTTTTACAATTTCTTTATCAGATATATTGTAAGTCTTATTTTTATATATTTGTTTTTCCTCATGACCTTTTCCAGCCACTAAAATGATTTCATTTGGATCTGCATTTTGAATTGATGTTTGGATAGCGAAAGACCTTTTGCCAATATCAAAACTTTTATTTGGAGATATATTTTTTAAAAGTCTTTTTCTTATTTTTTTGGGATCTTCATTTCTTGGATTATCATCTGTGACATAAATTTTTTTACAAAAATTATCAGCTATTTTTGCCATCAGAGGTCTTTTTTTCCTGTCTCTGTCACCTCCACAACCAAATACCAATGAAATATTTTCTCTATATTTTTCTTTCAAAGATTTTAGAGTTTTAGATAAGGCATCGGGTGTATGAGCATAGTCGATGAAAACTTTTACGTTATTAGGATATTTTTTTACTAATTCCAATCTTCCGTTAACATCTTTAATTTTTTTTATTTTTCTATAAATTGATTTTTTTTTAAGTCCACATATTTTTGCAGCAATAATTGCCATACTTAAGTTTTTTACTTTAAATTCACTGTATTCAGGCAAAATATTTCTTATTTTATTGAATTCATTATTTATATCTAAAATTTTTAATTTTCTTCTTTTAGAAATTTTTTTTAAAAATTTGAATTGTTTGATTTCTTTATCTGAGATTACTATCGATTTTTTTTTTAAAATTTCCTTAAACAACTTTAATTTTGCTTTTAGGTAGGATTGCATCGTTTTGTGGTAATCTAAGTGGTCCTGACTAAAATTAGTAAAAATTGCTGAGCGAAAATTAATGTGGCTTAGTCGATCTTGGTCTAAACCATGACTTGAGGCTTCAATAATCACGTTATCAATTTTTTTCTTTTTTAAATAATTAAGATTTTTATGCAGTGATATAGTATCAGGTGATGTTAAATCTGTTTTAATTATTTTTTTACCATATTTTAACCCTAAAGTGCCAATAGAAGCGACGGGCTTATTATTTAATTTCAATATTTGAAAAAACATATCTGCTATGGATGTTTTTCCATTTGTGCCAGTAATAGCAATAATATTTTTTGGTTTTAATTGATAAAAATTTGAAGAAACCTCACTAAGAAATTTTCTGACATTTTTTTTTTTAATTACTAATACTTTTTTATTTTTATAATTACATTTATCAGAACAAATAACTACTATCGCTCCTTTTTTAATTGCATCATTTATGAATTTTTCACCATTTTTCTTAACTCCTCTGATAGCAAAAAAAATATAATTTTTTTTTATATCTTTGCTATTAGATGAAATACCAGCAATCAAAGTATTCTCTTTATTTTTTGGAGTATCTTTAATTAAATTTTTCAACAACATGCTGATTTGAAAACTCTTCATTATTTATGGCTAAAATAGGTCCAATTCTTTCTATTATTTTGCCTGCTACATAAACGGAATTCCAACCAGAAGTGTTATAGGGTGCTTTTGTTTTAACACCTCGATAATTATAAATTAGATCATTATTTATTTTTGGATTTTCTAACATTACAAATAAAGAGTAACTTGGTTTATTAGTTGGAAAAATAGAAATAAATGTATTTATTCTTTGTTTTTTGTTTCCATAACTTTCCGCAGTTCCTGTTTTTCCACCAACATAATACCCATCTTTATCAGCAAGGCTTGCTGTTCCTTTTTCGCTATTAACAACTTTTCTTAATATATTTGTTAATTTCTTACTAGTTTCTGATGAAATTATTTTTTTTTTCTCAGGACTTTTACTGTCTTTAACCAAACTTGGAGTGATTAAATTTCCACCATTAACAACACTTGCGTAAAGAGCTGTTACTTGAAGTGGTGTAGTAGTAATTCCGTGACCGAACGAAATTGTTTCTATTTTACATTTATTCCAGTTAAACTTGTGTGGTGTACCAACTTCCTCTAATTCAATTGTGGGACTATTTATTAAACCAGCTTCTCTTATAAAATTTCTAAATTTATCTTCACCAATTTTTCGCGCTAAAATAACAGAGCCAACATTTGATGACCTAATTAAAATTTCCTCCACTGTGAGATTTTTTGGATGATCTTTCATATCAGTAATTTCGTAGAGAGAACATTTAATTTTTTTTGGAATATTTTTAATTACTGTCTCTGCTTTAACAATTTTATTATCTAACGCTAATGCAACTGTGAACGTTTTAAAAATTGAGCCTAACTCATAAACTCCCTTTGTAATCTTATTAATATATTTTTTTTCTTTAATTGACTCTCTATGATTTATATTAAAGTTAGGCAATGAAACTAAAGAAATCACGTCACCATTGGTGACATCCATTAATAAAGCAGCAGCACCAGTAGCATTAAATGTTTTAATAGAGTCTTTTAATTCTTTATAAATTATATATTGTATGTTGCTATCTAATGTGAGCTCTAAGGGTATATCTATAAGTTTCTTATCTTTTAATTCTTTATCAAAAAATTTTTCAATTCCAGAAATCCCATAATTGTCATAATCGACCTGACCAACAATGTGACTAAATAAGTTTCCATGAGTATACATTCTAGCTTGAAAAGGCTCAAATATAATTGCTTTTTCTCCTAATGACCAAAGTTTTTGTTTTTCATTCTGATTAATTCTTGTCTTAATTCTAAAATATTTATCTCCATAAAGTTTTTGTCTGATTTCATTTACTTGAAGATCAGGAAATATTAATCTTAACTTTATTAAAAAATTGTCTTTATCGCCAACTAGATTAGGATTAATTCCTGCATGATAAGTATTAATGTTTCTTGAAATTATTACACCTTTTCTATCTACAATATCTCTTCTCAATAGTGAAAATTTAGTACTTTGATTATTAGAAACTAAAATTTCCTTTTTTGATAAAGAGACATTTATTATTTTAAATGAGAAAATTAGTATTAGGGAAAAAAAAGTAAAAAATAATAAATAAACCCTATCCTGGAAGTTATTTGTTTTTTTAATTATTTTAGATTTTTTATTTGTCTCAAGATAATCTTCAAAATAAAAACTTCTTTGGTTTATTTCTTTAATCTTTTTTCTTTTTTTCATCTATACTATTTAGGTTAGTTAATTTCTTATCAATACTAATAAAATCTTCAATATTTAGATAAATTTTCGAAAACACAATAGGTTTGAACTCTTTTGTTTTTTTTTTATTAATTCTTTTTTCAATTTCTGAAGGTGATGTTAAATAATAATAATCAAGCTGGGTTTCACTTAAATTCTTTGATTTAGATATAACGCTTGAATTAAGATTAATTATTTTTTTTTCTAGTATTCGTGATTGGTTTTTAATAACAGAGGTGATTATTAAAAGACTTGTAAATATAACAGTTGAAATAATAAATCTAAATTTAAACATTTATTCCTTCCAAATTTAAATAGTTTTTGAATTTATCAATCAACTTCTGTGGATAGTAAAACTCATTACTGCTCCTAACAGCAAACCTTAGCTTAGCTGACCTAGATCTTTTGTTTTTATCTATTTCCTGTTTTGATGGTTTAAATATTCTATTTCTATATTCTTCGAATAAAGCATTTTCGTTATTTTCATCTTCAGGTAAATATCTAGAAGATCTAGATTTATTTTTTGAATAATTGTTAAAAAAATATTTAATTATTCTATCCTCAATTGAATGGAAGCTAACAACTAAAATTTTGCCACCTGGTTTTAATTTTTTAGTAGCACTTATAATACCTAAAATTAGTTCAGTTATTTCTTTATTAACAAATATTCTTAAAGCTTGAAAAGTTTTAGTGCTAGGATTTATTTTTTTCGAAAAGTTCAATCTTTTGCTTCTTTCTATAATTTTAACTAGATCAGTTGTTTTGGTAATTTTCTTTTTTTTTCTTTGTTTGACGATATTTTTTGCAATTTTTGATGCTTCTTTCTCATCACCTAAATATTTAATTATCAATTTTAAATCTTTTTCATTTAAATTATTAACTACTTCTAGTGCAGAGATTTGATTTAAGCCCATTGTCATGTCTAATTTTCTATCTGATCTAAATGAAAATCCTCTTGTAAGGTCATCTAATTGAATTGACGATAAGCCTAAATCAAATATTATGGCATCTACATTTTCAGTTGAAATTGTTTCAAGTTGACTAAATTTTATTTCAAAAAATTTAAATCTTTGAGGAAATTTTTTTTCAAGTTTTGTAGCAAATAATTTAATCTTTTTATCTCTATCAATTGCTATTACTTTAGTTTGAGGAATGTTGAGAATTTCTTTAGAGTAACCGCCTCCACCAAATGTGCAGTCTATATATTTTCCTCCGATAATTGGTGCAATAATTTGTAAAACCTCATTCAACATCACTGGAAAATGGGAAGCTTCCAGTGATGATGTATGATTGCTCATTAACAAATGATTTATTCATTAAAATTTTTGTTTCCTCAAAAAAGCAGGAATTTCAAAATCGTCGTCTTCATTATTTATTTCGTGCTCGAATAACTGATCTGACTTATTATAAATAGGTTCTTCCGTTCCTCTTAATTCGTCTGTGTCATGGTCTTGTTCCTCAGAAAATAATTTTGGAATATGTTCTTCCTCATTACTATCTTCAATCACCGCATTCTTAATTCCATTTTCCTCTAGATCATTATTTTCAAAATATGAGGCGCTCTCGATTGAAATGCTAGAAGATGCATCACTCATGTGATTATTTATACTTGATGGTTCTATCAAATTTTGATCATTTAAATCTTTAGATTTTTCATTGATCATATTATTTTGTGTTTCATTTTTGATTTCGAAACTTTCATCAAGTTTTAAAGCTGTTGCTCCGTCTATGGAATTTAGTGCACTGTTATCGATTCTTTGATTATGTGAAAATAAATTTTCAGAATAACCATTATTTCTATTTTGAATTCTTGATACCATATTAAGAACTGTTTTATTTTCAACTTTATGGCCATCTAAAGCAGTAGCAACTATAGATACCCTTATTTTCCCTGTCATATTTTCATCTTTTATTGCGCCAAAAATTATCTCGGCTTCAGGGTCTACTTCTGCTCTTATTTTATTTACAGACTGATCTACTTCGAATAATTTAAGATCATTTCCCCCTGTAATATTTATTAGTAATCCTTTAGCTCCTTGAAGAGAATATTCATCAATAAGTGGGTTGTTGAGAGCCATTTCAGTAGCGGACATTGCTCTATTTTCTCCCTCTGCTTCACCTGTTCCCATCATTGCTTTACCCTTTGAACTCATAACAGTTTCAACATCAGCAAAATCAAGATTTATCATCCCGGGTCTGACCATTAAATCAGTTACACTTTGCACTCCATGTTTTAAAACATTGTTAGATAAATTAAATGACTCTTCAAATGTAGTAGTCTCACTAGCAATTTTGAAAAGATTTTGATTAGGCACAACAATTACTGTATCTAAATGTTTTTTAAATTGTTCTAATCCCATAACCGCGCTTCTCATTCTCTTAGGTCCTTCATAAGAAAATGGTAAGGTAGTAACACCTACAGTCAAAATATTTAATTCTCTAGCTGCTTTCGCTATTACATGTGAAGCTCCAGTTCCTGTTCCTCCACCCATGCCCGATGTAATAAATACCATATTAGCACCTTGCATATAACTCATGATTTCATTTAAAGACTCATCTGCTGCAGCTTGGCCAATGTCATGTTTAGCTCCTGCTCCAAGTCCTTTAGTTAAGTTCATACCAATTTGAATTTTTGCATGAGCCTTGCTCATTTTTAAATCTTGAGCATCTGTGTTTACTGCAACAAATTCAACTCCTTCCATTCCTGCATCGATCATAGCATTA
>MDSW01076270.1_pt1 | contig 20491 bp, 22 predicted proteins | sample 811171 | NCBI WGS metagenome assembly MDSW01 (sample SAMN05326641, study PRJNA326480) | marine metagenome | isolation source: seawater | place: Atlantic Ocean: North West | collected 2012 | reverse complement strand
GTAGCTAACCAGTACTAATAGCTCAATTGGCTTGATTTATGCACTGAAAAAAATTTTTGATTTTTTCCTTTACTGTTCAATTATTGAACTATATAGTTCAATAATTGAACGCTATGAACGACAAGGAAGATCATTTTCAAATCTTAAGAAAAATAGAAAAAAATAAAGACGTTTCCCAAAGAGACTTAGCAATCGAGCTAGGTTTCAGTTTAGGGAAGTTAAATTATTGTCTTAAAGCCCTTAAAGAAAAAGGACTTATAAAAATAGAAAATTTCAAAAAAAATCCAAAAAAAATAAATTATATATACGTTCTTACACCTAAAGGAATTTCGGAAAAAACAAGATTAACTTTAAATTTCATGAAAAGAAAGCTCACAGAATATGAAGAGCTTAAAAAAGAAATAAAAAATCAGGATGAATAAAATAATTAGATTTCATAATTTACTAAATCAAACAGAGAAGAAAAAATCTTACAAGTTATTTCTTTTTATAATCGTCAATAATTTAGCAGAACTATTAAGTATCGGAATGTTAATTGCTGCTGTTTTAATGTTGCTTGATGAAAAAAATCAAACATTCTTTTTATTAAATAATTATTTTAATTTCGAAATTTCGACTAATAATTATTACATATATATTGTATTTTTTTTAACCTTTTCATTTATATTAAAAAATATTATTTCATTTCAGTTATATAAGTATCAATTCAATTTCTTTAAAAGAGTGAAAAGAAGAATTACATTTGATCTTTTTAAACACTACATTAACCAACCATATAAATTTTTTTTTGAAAAAAATTCATCTGAACTTTTAAGAAATATAAGTATAGCTGCGGAATATAATTTAATACTCAGTAGTTTATTTATGTTCTATGCTGAAATTATTTTAATTATAATTCTATTTGGTATGTTACTTCTTGTAAATCCACTAGTAACTCTTTATTGCCTGTTGTTCTATTCAATTCTTGGTTCGCTTTTTCATTTTAAATTAAGAAAAAGAGTTGAAAAATTAGGCAAGAGAAAATTAATTCTTGAAGGATCAATCAATAAATCAACTTTAGAAACATTTCATTCAATTAAGGAAATTCAATTATATGAGAGTGAAAATTTTTTTAAAAATTTTTTTCTAAAATTAATTACTGAATATAGTATAGCAGAGAAGAAAGTAGCAGTTTTTCAACAAATACCAAAATTAGCATTTGAATTAGCATTTGTTCTCGGGATATCATTTATACTAATTTATGTGAATTATTTTAATTTCACTAAAAGTGATTATATAATACCACTTACAGCCATTTCCCTTATTTCAATTAGATTAATACCATCTATAAGTAGAATTGTAGCAGGTCTTCAAAGACTCAAATATTACTATCCTAATATAATTTTACTTAACGAAGAATTTAAAAAAAAATTTGCAGAGGAAAAAGAACAAAACAATCTTTTATATAAACTAGATGAGTTTAAAGAATTATCTGTCTCAAATCTTAATTTTCAATATGATAATAATAAAAACCATATTTTATTAAAAAATTTAAATTTTGAAATTAAAAGAGGTGACATTTTTGGTATATACGGAAAAAGTGGCTCAGGCAAAAGCACTATCATTCATATGATCACCGGATTATCTAAACCCAATTCTGGAGAGATAAGAATAAACTCAAAAAACATTAATCAAGTTAGTATACCTTGGAAAAAGAAAATAGGTTATGTGCCCCAATCAGTTTATTTGTTTGATGATACTATTCTCAATAATATAGTTTTTGACAGTAAAGAAGTTGACTTTGATCTATTAAATAAATGCTTAAATATATCGGAATTAAAGGGGTTTGTAGAGAATCTACCCAATGAAGAAAATACGATTGTAGGTGAAAATTCATTGAAGATTTCTGGTGGGCAAAAACAGATGATAGGTATAGCTAGAGCTTTATACAAAAGACCTGAGTTGTTGATATTAGATGAAGCTACAGTTTCTTTAGATGAAAAAACAAGAGAGAAGATATTTAAAAATTTTGAAGAATTAAAAAAAGATTCCATAACAATTATTATAATTTCACATGATCAAAAAGTCTTAAATTATTGTAATAAGATTTATTCAATTACAGAGAAAAAGTTTTTATGAAAAAAATTAAACTCAAGTTTTACGAATTCTTTTTAAAAAAAAAATTTATCAAAGATTCAAAAAAAATTTCTATCTTTATAAAAAATTTAATATCCAAAAAAAATTTATTTAACATTCTAGATATAGGTGCAGGTGCTAGATATTTGCCATCAATATTAAACTTTGATGGTTCAAGCAAAATTTATATGGTAGATCCTAATAAAAATCTTAATGTTTCTGTAAAAAATCTTAGTAAAAATCTAAAATTTAAAAAAAATATAGTACAAATAAAAACTGCTATTTATACAAAAAATACATCATTAAATTATTATATAGCACCAATTCAAACAAGCTCCAGTTTTATTAAGTACGATAAGAAACTTAAACCTATAAAAAAAAAAGTTTACTCTTTTTCCTTCATAAAAAAAAAATATAATATTGGGAAAATAGATATACTCAAAATAGACATTGAAGGTCTTGAATTTAATATTTTAAAATCTGTTTTAAATTATAATTTGCCTTTAATTATAGAAATTGAAACTAATTTTAAAAGCTCAGCATTTGGAGATACTTTTAGCTCAGTACATAACTATTTATCAAAAAAATATTTTCTTAAAACAGCTTTTCCAGTTTTTGAGAAAATTGATAGCAAGTTTAATGGTCATTTAAATTCGTTTAGAATTGGGAGTTACGCATCTCCCTCATATAGAAATCCAATTATGCAAATGGACTGTTATTATATATTGAGAAAAAAAAGTTATGATATCAATGATATGTTACTTTTGTTTGGATACGGTTTTATAGATGAAGCAAAAAATATTTTTGAAAATATTAAGGAAAAATTAAACGAAAAAGAAATTGGACAAACTAAAAAATTATTTAAAATATTGTATGAAAAATAAAATAATATTTTTGATTATTGAAAGTATTAAAAATCCAAAAAAATTTTTTCATGTATTCAAAAAAAAAATATTTACTATACCATCTCTAGATTTCTTAAAAAAAATAAAATCTAAAAAAATTAAATTAATGTATATAAACTTTTGGATATTTTTTTCCAAAAAAAATATAAGTTTTAAAAAATTCTTTTTTGAAAGTTCAGAAAATTACAAAGATATAAATTTTTTTTTTAAAAAAGAAAAAGTAGTAAATGAAAATATGATTAGGTCCTTAGCATACAACGGAGTGATTATTATAGAAAATATATTAAATGATGAAAATTTAAACAAATTAAAATCTAAAATTGATTTTTTAAAAAATAATAAAAATAATCTAGAAAAAATTTATGCTACTAAAAAAGCAAACTTGAAAGTTTCTGAAGATACTAGCAGAGCAAGGCTGGTTTATAGATATGAAGAAGCAAATTTTGAAGAATTAAACTTTCTTTGTGAAAGTTTATCATCTCTCGTGTATGGAAAAAAGCTAGAACCTACTAGGGATTTATATATTGATTACTGTAATAAAATCCCAGAAGCAAAAGTAAGGGGAGACAATTTTTTGCACGTAGACAGATTTTTACCTAATTTAAAAATTTTATACTCGCCAAATGAAATTACTTTAGAAGATGCTCCATTCACATACTCTTTAAATAGTCATAAAATTAATAAAAAATATAAAAATTATATAATAAATGCAAAAAATTTTGACGAAACAGATATAGAGGCAAAGGATTTTATTCAAAATAAAAGAATGATTACCTTAAAAAGTAATAGTGCAATAGTTGCATTGACCAATGGTTTTCATGGAAGGAAGTCATTTAATAGAGTTGGTGAAAGAATAATTTTATTTCATCAATTTAATCTTTCTTTTACAAAATTAAGTTTTCTTAATTTTGTAAATTATAACCAAGATAATATTTTTTTTAAAAATGATTGATAATAAAATGAATTTTAAGGCAGCAATTATAGGAATAGGCTATGTGGGTTTACCCCTAGCTATTGAGTTAAGCAATTATATTGATGCAATTGGATTTGATATAAACAGTAATAAAATTAAAGATTTAAAAAAAGGTTTAGACAAAAATAGGCAATATTCATCAAAAAAAATAAAAAATAGTAAAGTAAAATTTACATCAAATATAAATGATATAAAGGAATGCAATGTTTATATTGTATGCGTTCCTACTCCAATAAACAAAAAGAAATTACCCGACCTTTCTTATTTAAAAAAAGCATCAACTTTGATTGGAAAGATTTTAAAAAAAAATGATACTATTATATTTGAATCCACAGTATATCCAGGTTGCACAGAAGAATTTTGCGTACCTATTATTGAAAAATTTTCAAATTTAAAACTTAATGATGATTTTAATTGTTGTTATTCTCCCGAGAGAGTTAATCCTGGAGATAAAAAAAATAAAATTAATAATATTGTAAAAATTATTAGCGCAAGTTCAATAAAAGGTTTAAAAATAATCGAAAAACTATACTCAAAAATTATTAATGTGGGTCTGCATAAAGCTAAAAGTATAAAAATTGCTGAGTCTGCTAAAATTTTAGAAAACATACAAAGATCTGTAAACATTAGTTTAATTAATGAGGTTTCTCTAATATTTAGGAAATTAAAAATCAATACACATGAAGTTTTAACAGCCGCAAATACAAAATGGAATTTTATTAATTTCAAACCAGGGTTAGTAGGTGGGCATTGTGTAGCAATTGATCCATACTATCTAACTTATAAAGCAAAAAAAGTTGGGGTTGATCCAAAATTAATTCTTTCGGGCCAAAAAATAAATAACTACATACCAATACACATAGCTAAAAGAGTGTCTAAGAAAATTAACTTGTCGCGAAAAAATAAGAAAAAAATTCTTGTATTAGGTCTAGCTTTTAAAGAGAATTGCTCTGATCTAAGAGATAGTAAAGTTTTTGATATTATAAATAATTTAAAAGAAAAAGGCGGGCAAATTGATGTTTTTGATCCATGGATTGAGAAGAAAAATTTAAAAAATAATTTAAACTTTAAATTAATAACTAAATTAAAAAAAACAAAATATGATGCTATAATTTTAGCTGTAGCTCACAAAATATTTAAGGAAATTGGTTTTAAAAAATTTAATTTAATTAAAAAAAAGAATGGTTTTTTTTATGATGTTAAAAGTATGTTTTATGGAAAAAATGTTGAGTGCTTATAAATGAATAGAAAATTAAAAGTTGGAATTATAGGACTGGGTGTAGGAATGCACCATTTAAATTGTTTTTTAAATAACAAAAATTGTGAAATAGTATCTGTTTGTGACTTTAAAGTTTCAAAATTGAAACAAATAAAATCAAAAATCCCTAATTTAAAAATAACAACAAATTCAGATAATATAATAAAAAATAGAGAAATAGATCTGGTTTGCATCTCTACTTATGACAATTTTCACGCAAAACAAGTTATAAAATCAATAAAACAAAATAAACACGTATTTGTAGAAAAACCAATTTGTACAAATTTTTTAGAGTATAAAAAAATTAAAAAAGAACTAAAAAAAAGACCAAAAGTCAGATTATCTAGCAATTTTATTTTAAGAACATCTCCCCAATTTATTAAGATATCAAAAATGATAAAAAATAAAAAATTTGGAAAAATTTATTTTATTGCAGGTGAATATAACTATGGAAGATTGTCAAAAATTACAAAAGGATGGAGAGGTGGAATTAAAAATTATTCTGTAACTCATGGTGGAGGTCTTCATATTATTGATTTGGCTCTTTCGCTTATAAAAGAAAAACCTACAAAAGTGACAGCTATGGGAAATAATATTTCTACGAAAGAAACAAAATTTAAAAATAATGACATCACCACCTCAAACATTAAGTTTAAAAATAATTTAATTTTAAATGTAACATCTAACTTTGGATGTGTAATGCCCCATCATCATACCTTTAAAATATATGGAACAAAGTTATCATTTATACAAGATTTTAAGAATGCAGAGATTTTTTCTTCTAGATTGGAAAACAAAAAAACAGAACATATGAATAAAAAATATTTAAACAAAAATAAAAGAATTGTTTTAGAAAATTTTATTGACTCGATAATTTATAAAGATGAAAAAAGTGCAATAATAACCTCAAAAGATGTTATGAATTCTATGGCAATTTCTTTAGCAATCGAAAAATCTATTAAATCAAAAAAATGGGAGAATATTATTTATTAAATGAAAAAAATTAAGTACCCTTTTGGTAAACCAATTTTAAATGCTGAAGAATATAATGCCGTGACCAAGGTGTTAAAAAGCAATATTTTAGTACATGGTCCTATTTCAAAAAATTTTGAAAATTCTTTTAAAACGTATACAAAATCCAAAGAAGCAATTAGCGTATCATCTTGTACTGCTGGGATGCATTTAACTTATTTCAGCCTCGGAATAAAAAAAGGCGATGAAGTAATTGTACCCGCTCAAACACATATATCCACTGCACATGCTGTTGAATTGACTGGTGCAAAACCAATTTTTATCGATTGTACCACAAATAATGGAAATATTGATATTTCAAAAATAGAGAAAAAAATAAATAAAAAAACCAAAGCAATCGCAGTAGTTCATTTTTTAGGAATACCTGTTGATCTAATAAAAGTAAAAAAAATTGCAAAAAAATATAATTTATTTGTCTTGGAAGATTGCGCTTTAGGTATTGGAGCAAAGTATAACAAAAAACACGTTGGAACAATTGGAGATGTAGGAGTTTTCTCCTTCTATCCTGTTAAACATTTTACAACTGGAGAAGGGGGTATAATCATAACTAATAATGTAAATTTAGCAAAAAAATTGAGATTATTAAGAGCATTTGGTGTAAACAAAACTTTTTCTGAGAGAAAAAAAGGAATCTATAATTCAAATTATCTTGGTTTTAATTATAGAATGAGCGAAATACATGCCGCAATAGGCTTAGAACAAATAAAAAAATTACCAAAATTTTTAAAAAAAAGAGAAAAGAACTTTAAAATTTTTAGTAAAAAAATTGAAGGTACAAAAAATATTGAAATTCTAAGGTCTGGAGATTACAAACTTAAAAGCTCAAATTATTGCATGACAATAATATTAAAAAATAAGCTTTCGTTTTTTAGAGATAAAATAGTAAAAAAAATTAATGAAATGGGTGTTGGTACAAGTATTTATTATCCTCATCCGGTTCCTAGGATGAATTACTATAAAAAAAGATATGGTTATTTAAAGAGAGATTATATAAATGCAGAAATAATAAGCGACCATTCTATAGCTTTTCCAGTGGGACCTCATTTGAATGAGAGAAGTATTGTTAAAATTTGTAATATAATAAATAAAGTATTGAAGGAGTTTAATGAATAAAAAAATAGCAATTATAGGAGGAGCTGGTTTTATAGGCCACAACCTTGGGATGTTTTTAAAAAAAAGAGGCGCAGATGTTTTTTTAATAGATAGTTTATCTGTAAATAATTTGAACTCAGTATTAGATAATAAAGATAATTTATCCAATCCAGAAATAGCTGAGTCATTCATTAATGAAAGATTAAAGTTAATAAAAAATAATAAGATTAAAATATTTATACAAGATGCTAGGGATTATCATACATTATCACAACTATTGGACTCTATAAAACCAAATATAATAATACATTTAGCAGCAGTATCTCATTCAAATAGATCTAACAAAGATCCATACTCAACATTTGATCATAGTTTTAGAACTTTAGAAAATGCATTGGATTATTCAAAAAATAAAGTTGAACAATTTATATATTTCTCATCCAGCATGGTTTACGGAAACTTTAGTGAAAAAAATGTAACAGAAGAGAGCAATTGCAATCCAATAGGAATTTATGGAGCATTAAAATTTTCTGGAGAAAAATTAGTAATTGCTTATAATCAAGTTTTTGATTTACCTTTTACAATAATTAGACCTTCGGCACTTTATGGAGAAAGGTGTATAAGTAGAAGAGTTGGACAAATATTTATTGAAAATGCAATTCAAAAAAAACCAATAGTAATTGATGGCGATGGTAGTGACAAGTTAGACTTTACCTATATCAATGATCTTGTGGAAGGCGTATACAAAGTGATTATAAATAAAAACTCCATAAATGAAATATTTAATATCACGCACGGCAATGGTAGATCTATTAAAGAATTAATTAATATACTTGAAAAAAACTTTTCCAATATAGATGTAAAAAATAAAGAGAGAGATAGGTTAATGCCAGAAAGAGGCACACTATCAATTGAAAAAGCAAAAAAATTAATTGGTTACAATCCTGAATGGAATTTAGAAAAGGGATACCAAAGATACATAGATTGGTACAAAAATTTTTTTAAAAACATTCAATTATGAAAAAACCATTTATTATAGCAGAAATCGGAAATAATCATGAGGGATCCTTTTTTAATGCAAAAAAATTAATTAATGAGGCAAAAAAAGCTGGAGTTGATGCAGTCAAGTTTCAGACTTTTAAAACCGAAAACTATGTAAATGAAATTGAAAAAAAAAGGTTTAAAAGATTAAAAAAATTCGAACTTTCAAAAAAAGATTTTTATAAACTTTATAAATTTTCTAAACAAAAAAAATTAAAATTTATATCTACGCCTTTTGATATCGAAAATGCAAAATTTTTAGGATCGTTTGTAGATATTTTTAAAATATCTTCAGGAGACAATAATTTTTTTAAATTAATTGATACTGTTTTAAGTTTTAAAAAACCCACAATAATATCAACTGGTTTACTAAATTTTAATGAAATTAAAAATTTAGTAAAATTTGTTAAAAAAAAAAAGATTTCCTCTAAAAAAATTAACTTTATTGCATTGTGTTTCAGCTTATCCAGTTAATGACATGGAGGCCAACTTAAAATCTATTGAATTTTTGAGAAAAAAATTACCAGTAAAAATAGGATATTCCGATCATACATTGGGATCAATTGCACCTATAATTGCAACAGCCTACGGAGCAGAAGTAATTGAAAAACATTTTACACTAGATAAAAATTTCTCAAATTTTAGAGATCACCAAATTTCTGCTGATAAAAAAGAAATGAAGAAAATTGTTTTGGACACGAATAGGGCGTATTTAATGTTAGGTAAATTTGAAAAAAAAATTTGTTTAAGTGAAAAAAAAGGCAAGAATTCGATGAGAAGGTCAATTTACGCAAGACATAATTTATATCAAAATGAAAAAATTTCTTTCGGAGACATTAAAATTGTTAGACCTTTTTTAGGTTCTAGCCCAAACATTTTATCAAAAATTTTAAATAAAAAAATTAAAAAAAATATAAAAAAAAACGAACTTTTAACTAAGAGAAATTTAATTTGAAAATATTAATTCTAACAACAAAGACAATACATCATAAATATTTTACTAAAGTGATGATTAAAAATTTTAAAAATATTTTTACTATTTATGAAAAAAAAAGAGTTAAATTTCCATTTAAAACAAGCCACCTATATGAAAAAAAAAGAGATATTTATGAAAAAAAAATATTTTTTTCAAACAAAGAATTTAAAAATAATAATTTAAGAGTTTTTAATGATGTAAACAATAATGCTACTATTAAATATATTAAAAAAATAAAACCGAGAATAATCATTGCGTTTGGTATAGGATTATTAAAAAAAAAATTTCTTTCATCATTTAAAAATTTAGAAATTATTAATTTACATGGGGGTAATCCAGAACAATACAGAGGTTTAGACTCAATTTTATGGTCATTATATCACAAGGATTTTAAAAATCTTTTCACAACTCTACATTTCGTTGAAGAAAAATTTGATACTGGAAAAATTATTTCTAAATTAAGAATTTTAATTAATAAGAAAACAAAGTTTGAGCATTTAAGAGCAATAAATACAATAAATTGTTGCAATTTAGTAATAAAATATTTGAGAGCAATACAGAAAGAAAAAAAAATACCTGCAAAAAAACAATTAAAGGTTGGAAGATATTACTCAGCAATACCGAGCTGTTTAATTGATATCTGCGAAGAAAATTTTTACCATTGGAAAAAAAAAAATGAAAAATAATGAATTTAAAATTCTTTTATTTCATGGCGTAATTAAAAAAAAAGAAAATAAAATCCGTAATTACAACAATAAACATATTTTAGAAAAAAAGTTCTATAAAAATCTTAAAGAATTAAAGAAAAAACATGTTTTTCTAAGTATAGATGAAATTTGTTTTTATATAAAAAATAGAATTAATTTGCCAAAAAACTCTTTAAGTATTTCATTTGACGACGGTTTTGAAAACAATTATTCCGTTGCTGCACCAATTTTAGATGAATTGAAGATACCTGCAACTTTTTATTTTTCGACTGATTTTATAGAAAACAATTCAATTAGTTGGATAGATAAATTAGAATACTGTTTAGAAAATAAAAAAAAAGGAGAAGTTAGTTTACCTTGGTCAAATAAAAAGTTTAATTTCAATAACATTAAAAGTAAAATAAAGCTTTTAAATTTAATAAGAAAAAATGTTAAGAATAATTTTAAAATTGATGTTAATGATTTTGTGTCATCTTTTTTTTACCAAATGAAAGAGAAAGAACCTGTCAGTTTAAATTCATCTATAGATAAAAAAATAAATTGGAAAAAAGTTAAAAATTTAAATGAAAATAATCTTTTTACTATAGGGGGACATTCGCATAATCACATTAGTCTTGGCTCTTTATCAACAAAAAGAATTAATTTTGAAATTACAAAAAGTTTTTCATTATTTAAAAATCGAATTAAAGTGAATTTAAAACATTATTCTTATCCAGAAGGACAAAAAATAGATTTTAATACAAAAATAATTAATAAATTAAAGAGAAAAGGAGTCATTTGCTGCCCTACAGCTATAAAAGGAACCAATAATTTAAATTCTGATCTTTTTAAATTAAAGAGAGAAATGATAACTTAAGATGATTGTATCAATTATTCCAGCAAAAGGTTTCTCAAATAGATTAAAAAACAAAAATATTAGATTGCTTAATAATAAACCATTGATTTACTGGACAATTAAACATGCCAAAATTTCCAAACTTACCAATAAGGTTTTTGTCTCAACCGAGTCTCAAAAGATCTCAAAATTTGCAAAAAAAATGAATGTCGATGTTATAAAAAGACCAAAAAATTTATGTGGAGAAACTCCTATTTTAGAGGTTTACAAGCATGCATATAAAAAATTAAAAAAAAAATATAAATTAAAAATTATAGTAGGTTTACAGCCAGATCATCCAGATAGAAAAATATCTGTAGATACAGCTATTTCAATTTTTAAAAAGAAGAAATTAGATGTTCTATTTAGTTGCGATAAAAAAAAAATTAAAAATGGCTCATACTACATTATTTCAAAAAAAATTTTAGAAAATAAAGTTGCAAAAAAAAAATTTACTATTTTAGATAATTGTACAAATGTTCATTATATATCTGATTTAAAAAAAATAGAAAAAAAATTAAATGGAAAAAAAAATTAATATTTTAAGCACTGTAGATTTAAGAATGGTTGGATCAAAATTTAATGATTTAAGAAAAAAATCAAACTTCACATATATTTCTGGTCCAATAAAAAAAATAAAAAAGAAAATATCTAATACACACATTTATATATCATCTGCAAAATTTCAAATAAATAAAGAAGTATTAAAGAATGCAAAAAAATTAAAGTTTATATTCAGTCCTTCCACAGGCACAGATCACATTGATCTTATAGAATTAAAAAGAAGAAAAATAAAATGCTTCCATTTAGCAAAACAAAAAAAGTTGTTAAATTCATTTACCGCAACATCCGAATTAGTTTTCGCTTTAATTTTGATGCTCAAAAGATCTTTATTAATTAACAATAAGCAAATTAAAAACAACATTTGGTCAAGAGATAAGTTCTTTGGTGAACAACTTTATGAAAAAACTATAGGCATCATTGGCCTTGGAAGGTTGGGACAAATCAGCTCTAGGATTGCAAAAGGATTTGGAATGAATGTAATAGCATACGATATAAATAAAAAAATTAAAATAAAAAATGTAAAAAATGTAAGCTTAAATTATCTTCTAAAAAAATCAGATATAATTTCACTCCATATTCATCTAAACGAAAAAACAAAAAATTTTATTAATAAAAAAAAATTGTCTTTGATGAAACCAAATGTAATTTTTATAAACACTAGCAGAGGACAAATAATTAACGAAAAAGATCTCTTATTTTTTCTAAAAAAAAGAAAACATTTTCGAGTTGGACTCGATGTTATTGATGGAGAATGGTTGAATAAAAATAAATTAAAGAAACATAATTTGATAAAATACTCAAAAAATAATAATAACCTTATTATTATGCCTCATATTGGAGGATCAACAAAAGAGTCAATTCATGGAGCAAGGTTATATATAATAGAAAAAATTTTAAAAAATCTTAAAAATACTAAAGAAAAATATGTATAAGCAACAAAAACCTAGAAAAGTACATTTGATAAGAAACAAGCTTTGGGAAGCGAGTATCTCAAATTTTAAAAAATATATTGATAAAAAAAGTGGCCTAATTAATAAAAAATTTATTGAGAAAAGAAAATGTCCTACCTGTAAAAAAAACAATCAAAGATTTTTATTATATAAAAATGGAGGAACGTATGTTGAATGTAAAAACTGCAAAATGATTTTTTTAAATCCAGTGTTTAAGGATAAATTTCTTGAAAAGTATTATAGAAATAATCATGCAGTAAGAAATGAAATATCTTTGTCGGAAATAAATTTTTTTAAGTTTACATATGGCAAAGGATTAAAATTAATTTCAAAGTATTTTAAAAAGCCTGGAAAAATTTTAGATGTTGGTTGTTCAGGTGGCATGTTCTTAGATATGGCAAAAGAAAAAAAATGGGAAACTTTTGGTTTAGAGCTTAATTCCTCAGAAGCGAAAATCGCTAAAGACAAAGGTCACAATGTAAAAGAAGAAATGTTAAAAAAAGCAAAATTTGGAATAAAATTTGACGTGATTTGTTTTTGGGATGTATTTGAACATATCAAAAATGGACAAGATTGTCTTAACGCATGTAAAAAATTATTGAACAATGGTGGAATAATTTTTATGCAATGTCCCTCAAGAGATTCTGTAGCTCTTAAAATTTTACAAGAAAAATGCAATATGTTAGATGGTATCGAGCATGTAAATATTTATGGACATAAAAGCTTATCTCTACTTTGTAAAAATACAAAATTTAAGCTTTTAGATTATGAAACTATTATTTCAGAAATTGGAATTATAAATAATTATCTTGAATTTAAAAATCCATATTTGGGTGATACAGAAAATATCAAAGAAATTTTTAAAGTGATGAGTGAAAGAGTTATGCATAAAAAAAAAATGGGATATAAATTTCAGGCTTGTTTTAAAAAAATTTAAAATATTATGAAATATTGTAAAAAGTGTATTTTACCTAACACAAGGCCAGGAATAGTATTAAATAAATCTGGCATTTGTTCAGGATGCGAAGGACATCATATAAAAGACAATCGTATAAATTGGAAAAAAAAAAAGAGAGAATTAAAGATTATTTTTAATCAGGCAAAAAGAAAATCTTCCACTTATGATTGCATAGTTCCAGTTAGTGGTGGAAAAGATAGCTGGTATCAAATTATAGTTGCAAAAGAATATGGACTTAATGTTTTAGCTTTAACTTGGAAGACACCTGCAAGAACAATCATTGGTCAGGAGAATTTAAATAATATGTTAACAAAATTAAATGTTGATCATATCGATTATTCATTTGCAAAAAATACAGAAAAAAAGTTTATGAAAGCTTCATTTGAAAAACTTGGATCTCCGGGTCTGCCAATGCATTTAGCTATTTTTTCAATGTGTTCTAGAATGTGCGTATTACTTAAAATTCCTTTAATAATTTGGGGAGAAAATTCACAATTAGAGTATGGGGGGTCAAAAAAAGATCAATTACATACAGATCTAGACGACAAATGGCTTTCAAAACATGGATGCATGGAAGGAACAATAGGACAAGATTGGATAGGCTACGAAGGTTTAAAAAAAGAAGATCTTGCAGGATACATGCTAGCAAAAAAAGAATCTTTTACCCCAAAATCAATTTTTTTGGGCTCATTCATCAAATGGAATTCTTTTGAAATATTAAAAAAAGTTAAAAAATATGGTTTCAAATTTGACTCTAAAAAGGGAAAAGTTGGTGCATGGAATTTTGCTGACATCGATTGTAATTTTATATCTCTTCATCATTTTTTAAAATGGTATAAATTTGGTATTTCAAGGAGCTTTGATAATCTTTCAGTTCAAATTAGATATGGCATGATTTCTCGTAATATGGCACTTAAAAAAATTTCTAAATTAGGACATATTATACCACATGAAGATATTAAACTATTTTGTAAGTTTGTAAATAAACCAACATCATGGTTTTGGAAAACGTGTGAAAAATTTAGAAATAATGAAATTTGGTATAAAGATAAAAAAAAATGGAAAATTAAAAATTTTATAGTTCCCAATTGGAAATGGTAGAAAGTTATGAAGATTAAAAAAATTACTCCTTACAGAGTTTTTTATCCATCAAAGAAAATTAAACTTAAAGATACATTGCATGTATTTGCTTCAAATGAAGACAATATAAGGATAGATAAAACAAAAATATCTATTAAAGACTGGGGCTTAATAGTTGATATAAGTTTAAAAAAAAAAAATCATTTAAAATTTATGGGCGATAAAATTCAAGATCATCTAATTTTTATAAAAGATAAAAATAAACTCAGAAAATACTGTAATAATGAAAAACAGAAATTAATACCAATAAGTGAAATCTTAAAATTTTATAAATGTTAAAAATAATATCTTTGAAAGTGATGCAATTAACCAAAAAAGATATAAGTAAAATATTATCCTTAAAGGAAGAGCATTGGAAATATGGAAAACAATCTCAATTAAAACATTTTAAAAAAAATTATAAAAAAAATGATATTAATAATTGTATATTTAAGGGAAAAAATTTAATTGGCTATACTGCTTTAAAAAATAGAAGGTATTTTTATAAAAAAAAAGAATATTTTTTATTTGATGCTCTAATTATAAAAAAAAAATTTCAAAAAAAAAAATTATCAAGGTTATTAATGGAGTTTAACAATTTAATAATTAATTTTTATGAAAAACCTTCCTTTTTATTATGTGAAAAAAAAATGGTAAATTTTTATAAATTATTTGGTTGGAAAAGGGCTAGAAATGTCGTCGTTAAAGACTCTTTGACTAACAAATTAGTAATGAGTTTTAATTTTAAAAATAAATTAAAAAATAAAGATAAAATAGAAATTTATTTAAATAGGTAATGAAATATTTTAAAAAAAATAAAAAAGATTTAAGAATTAATTTAAAAATAAATGAGCAAATAACAATAAAATTTTTAAATGATTGTGAATTTGATTTTGTGAAGAAAAATTTTGGTAATTATTTGACGCCCTCTTTATTCAAAAGATGTAAAAAATTCAAATTAATACCAGCATTAATTAAAGATAAAAAAAATCTTCAAGTAAAATTAGTTTTAGTAAAAATTGATAAAAAGAAACTCTTTCAAATTTTTTTAAAAAAAGAAAAATTTTATTTTTGTGGTTGGCTTGAATCTAAACACTTTTACAATAAAAGAGAAAAATAAATGTGTGGTATTTTAGGAATAATTGGTAGCAATATTAAAGAAAAAAAAAATAATTTAAAAACAATTAAGTACTCTTTAAATCATAGAGGTCCAGATAATGCAGAACATTATCTTGATGAAAATATTTTATTTATACATAATAGGTTATCAATTATTGACCTGAATGAAAGATCTAACCAACCATTTTTTTCCAAAGATAAAAAAAAATTATTAGTATTTAACGGAGAAATTTATAATTATTTAGAATTAAAATATGAATTAATAAAGGATTATAAATGTAATTTTTTAACAAAAAGTGATACAGAAGTTTTACTTTTAGCATTTGAGACCTGGGGAGAAGAGTGTTTAAACAAATTAGAAGGAATGTTTTCATTTACTTTATTTGATTTTAAAAAAAAAACAGCCTTTTTTGCAAGAGATAGATTTGGACAAAAACCTTTTTTTTATTGGATGAATAATTCAAATTTTTATTTTGCTTCAGAAGTCGCAGGATTGATTGCGTGTGGTTATACTCCAAAACCTAATTATAAAATATGGTATGAATATTTACAGTATTCAGCAACAGATCATTCTCCAGAAACATATTTTAAAAATGTATTTCAATTACTACCGGGTGAGTGTGGAACTTATTCATTAGATGGTAAATTAAAAATTAAAAAATGGTATGATCTTTCAAATAATTTAAAAAAAAAAAAAGAAATAAAAAAAATAAAAGAATTAGTTTTAGATACCACCTTAAATTCTATAAAAATAAGTTCTAGATCAGATGTCCCAATTTCTCTAGCATTATCTGGAGGTCTAGACTCCACAGTCTTAATGTCTCTGCTGCATAACGAAAAGTACTTTAACCAAAAACCCTATTGTTATTCTATAAATTTTGAAGATCCAATTTCTGAAAAAAAATATATTGATATCTCAACAGAATATTATGGAGTTAAATCTAAATTTATAAATTTCACAGAAGATGACTTTTTAAATTCAATAATGCCAGCCATATCTTGTTTAGAGTCACCATCTGGCGGTCTAATGAATTTAGCTATGGCAAAAATATGTGCTCAAATCAGCAAAGATAATATCAAAGTAGTCTTAGATGGAACAGGGCCAGACGAAGCTTTTGGGGGATACGAAATACATCATATTCAATATCTAAATCAAATTAAAAAAAAAAATAAAAGCCAATTTGAAAAACATCTGAAATTATTTTGTAAAAATTGGAATTCAAATATATCTGATGTTTTAATAAAGATTCAAAATTTGGAAAAAGGTAATCAATTATCAGTAGATGCATATAAAACTCATGATTCAGACTTTCTTGATAAAGATTTCAGTTTGACAAATTTCGAAAATTCAAATGAATTTATTTTAGATAAATTAAATAAAATTAGCGTAAAAGAATCTTTAATTGAATATATTCAAAATACTAAAATTCCAAGAAATTGTAGACTTTTAGATAGAGTAAGCATGTCTTTCGGAGTAGAGATGAGATTTCCATTTTTAGAACACAAATTCATGGAAACAGCATTATCAATTGATACAAAGGCTTATTTCTTAAATGGTAATTCAAAATCAATTTTTAGAGAAGTATTCAAAAATATTAATTCAAGAGAAGTTTTATTTAGAAAAAAACAGACTATACAGTCACCTCAAAATAAGTGGATTAAGTCAAAAACAATTAAAGAATATATTTATGATATTTTACTTTCTAAGAAAATTAAAGAAAGAGGAATATTTGATATTAAAAATACTAAATTAATATTAGATGATTACATGACAAATTCTAGAAAAACTAGTTTCAAAATTTGGAAGATTTTAAATACAGAATTATGGTTTCAAATATTTGTCGATAACAAATTTAATAGTTATGAAAAAAAATTTAAATTTTAATTTTTTAAAACGTGTAGAAACTTTATTTAATGACATTATGGGATTGTTTTTTATTAACAAATATAGCAATTTTATAAATCACAATAAAAAAACATTTAATTTTTCTAAATTAAAAACAAAGCAAAATTTATTAATTGAATTTCATAATTGGAGTTCATTGCATATAGCAGGCTCTTATTTATTGAAAAGTTTACAAAAAAAATATAATGCAAATATTAATGCTTATGCGGGCTATCCATTAATAATCAGACCTTTAAGAAGAAATTTATTAGAAAAAATAAAATGGTATATTGGTATTTGTTTTTCGATTAAATTTTTTGGAGTGTACAAGTCAATTGGGGTAAGTAAATTTATTTATCCAGATATAAGTGAAGATCAAAAAAAAAAAGCTAAAATAAAATTTTTATTATTATTAAAAAAAATTCGAAATAATAAAGATATAGAAAACATTAGTGTAAACAATATAATTATTGGTGATTTGATTTATGACTCTTTTTTAAAGATAAACTCGATAGAAACTATTGATATTAAAAATAAAAATTTTCAAGATTATTTAAATAAGTCAATACAACTTTTTTATTTTTGGGAAAATTATTTTAACAATAACAATGTTAAGGCAGTTATAATAAGTCATTCCGTATATTTTCTGGGAATGTTTGCAAGAATTGCAATTAAAAAAAAAATTAAAGTTTATGTTTGCCATCCTGATTATGTAAATTGTTTAAATAAAAAAATTCCCTATGCACGTGCTGAATTTTTAAACGCAAAATCAATCTTAAAGAATATTGATAAGAAAGTATTAAATAAAGGGTTGAAATATGCAAAAAAAAAAATTTCAAATCATATAGCTGGAAAAAAAATTGATATTTGGTGGACCAAAAAAAGTACATTTTTAGAAAAAAAAAAATATAGAGTTTTAAACATTAATAAAAAGTTTAAATATCTGATTGCAAGTCATTCTTTTGAAGACTCTCCTCACGCGTACGGTAATAATCTTTTTCCAGACAATTATCTATGGTTAGATTACATAGGAAAAAATACAATAAATAGTAAACACGAATATTACATTAAGCCACATCCAGCATTACATGATTTTGAAAAAAAAAATAATAAAAAAATACTTAAGGATTTTGTAAAAAAGTATCCACACATTATTCTTTTACCAGAAAATATAGGCCATTTTCAGCTTATAAAAGAGGGTATAAAATGTGTCTTAACAGTTATTGGAACAATTGGATTTGAATATCCTTTGTTTAATATTCCCGTAATTAATGCATCAAAAAAAAGCGCAACATCAAAATTTAATTTTAATATACATGTAGATAATATAAATTATTATAAATCATTAATTTTAGAACCAAAAAAAATAAAATTGAATATAAATCAAAATGAAATATTAAAATATTATTTCTTAAGACATATTTATCATCCAAGAAATTGGTTATTTAAAAATATTCAATATGCTGAAAAAAAATATGGATCATATAGCCATGAAATTTATAATTATTGGATAAAAAACGAACATTCAGCAAAGAGAGATGAAAAAATTTTAAAAAATTTAGAAAAATTTATTAATTCAAATGATTATATTTTGGATTATAAATATATGGATAGAAAAATATTTGATGATATGAAAAATTAATTATTGAGAGAAAATCTAAATATAAGAATATATATTATTATAGATTTCAAGAGTACTTGAATATAGGTCATTGTCAAAGCCTTCCTTAATTTCTCTATTTATAATTTTAAAGTTCATTTTCACTTCATTGTTTATTTTGGTTAAATCTAAAAATCTACTATCGTGATTTAAATTATTGAAATTATTATAGTTCAAAAATATACATCTTGAATTTTCTTTATAGGTTTTAATCAAATAATCATAAAATAAATGCCATTGTTCTAACCAATAATTTATATTATTGGGGTCTGAATATTTTTTTGGATCAAACCAACTTTTATGATTAATACCAAATTCAAAGTGACCTAAATTATTCATATATCTTTCAATAAAATTATTTTTTGTTTGAAGAGAAACGAAATTTAGGTGTTGATTTAAAAGAGATTTTGATTGTTGCAATGGTTCTCTGAACGGAATTAAAAATATTGCGCTTGGTAAAATATCTAAAATAAGATCTATTCTTTTATAATTTGAATTGTTTTTGCTGAGATATCTTTTTTTTTTATATTTTAGCAATACCAAATTAATAAATTTTTTTAATTCTGATTTAATTTCATCTTCTTTGAAAGATGAAAAAAATATTTCATCAAAAGCTTCAGGGCTGTCAATATTATGAATAATACCGTCATTATGAAATCTTTCTTGAGGACTAAACTTTGTTTTACTATTATTAAATTTTCCAAATAAGTTAGGCGCCATCACAAAAGGCATATCTTTATATAAAAGTGAACCAAAAATATTTTTATCATATAAAAATTTAAGTAAAATTGTCGAACCTGAACGTGGAAGACCAGTGATAAAAATATGTGACTGATCTTTTATATCTTTATTTTTTAAAAAGATGATTTTTTCAAGTTCAAATAAAGATTTATTAATAAATTTTTTACTTAATACAAAGTCATGTAAAAACCTTTGAATAGTATTATAATTTTGCATCATACTTTCTTCGAATTAAATGATAAATCATAAAAACTATACTTAATTCAATAATACCTAAAATAGAAATGATTAAATTTAAATATGAATTAGACAGTATATTTAGAATTAATAACAAAATGATAATTGAGATAAGAGTAGCAAGTATTTTTATTGAAACTATGAATAATGATTTTGAATAATTAAATATTAATTTTTCTTTTCTAAAATCAGATGCTTTTTTATATTTAAATAATCTTATTATTTTTTGATAAATCTTTAAGTTATTTTTAATAAGATTATTAAACCTTAGATATTTTACAAATT
>MDSW01140599.1_pt1 | contig 20497 bp, 35 predicted proteins | sample 811171 | NCBI WGS metagenome assembly MDSW01 (sample SAMN05326641, study PRJNA326480) | marine metagenome | isolation source: seawater | place: Atlantic Ocean: North West | collected 2012 | reverse complement strand
CTTTCCAGAAAAAATTATAATTTCAGGCGGGGTAAATGCTAAAAGTAGGCATAATTTGTTTTTAGCGGCCGGAATAGACTTAGTGTGCGCGTCAGAGTCTGAGAGAACTATAGTAGATATAGTAACCATATTAAGCAATGGTTCGCGAGACTTTTCTGAAGTGTCCAACTTGTATTACCTTAAAGATTCTAAAATAGTTTTCACAGGTAATAGATATACAAAAAAGAACAATAAAGTCGTAAATAACATTATTTGGAACTTAGATCAACTGCCTATGCCTGCTTGGCATCTCCTGCCCAACGAAAGATATTGGGAGATAGGTAGGCCTCATGGGGGATTTTTTAAAGATAAAAGTTCTTTAAGGTATGCTTCTATGATGACATCTAGAGGATGCCCTTTTAGATGCTCGTACTGCCACATATCAGGAGAGGTTCATGATTCTGCTTCTGGGTCGATAGGCACTTATAGAATAAAATCAGACGAAAGAGTCATAGAAGAGTTAGAAGCTTTAAAGTCTCTTGGCGTTAAACAAGTTTTTATTGAGGACGATTCTTTACTAGCTATAAAGCCCAGAGCTAAGAGGCTATTAAGAAAAATAAAAGACTTTGGTCTCGATATACTAGATGTTAACGGGGTAAATATCTTACATTTACTGAGACATGACAAAGGTTATAAAGGTGAAGTAGATTACGAAATGCTAGAGTGCTTGAAGGAAGCAGGCTTTTCTGAAATAACTCTGCCTTTTGAATCAGCTAACCCTAGAATAATTAAAAAGTATGCTTCAAATAAATGGGATATATCTACATCAAATATTGATTCTTTATTAAAAGCTTTGAATGATTTTGGTTTTCGTTGTCCGGGTAACTTTATGATAGGTTATCCTGATGAAACCAGAGAAGAAATAAACAACACCTTAGACTACGCTTTTACATTAAGAGACAAAGGTATGAGTGGGGCAGCATTCTTTTTAGTTATGCCCTTGCCGGGTACCACTTTATTTGACGAGGCAGTTTCAAAAGGTTATCTTCCTGAGGATTTTACGCCCGATAGAATGCACTGGCAGAAAGCAAATATGATAAACACTGAAGTTCCACCTCAAGAGTTAGAACAAATAAGAGATGATGCTTGGGCAAAGGCAAATAAAAGTGATTATGTAAAATACAAACAATCAATGAAAAGAGAATCAAATGAAAACTAAAATAACAAAGAGTTGGCTGGACTACGCCTTTTCGTCTAATGGTTCAGTGTCTGTCCATATAGAAGATATAAGAGATTTTGTAATTGAAGAAATATCTAAAACTGATAATCACCAATCGATATGTAGGGTTTTTGAAACACTAACAGGAGAAACAGTTGATAACGGCGAAAGCCTTGAAGATATAAAATCTGGTTACAAGGTAATTAAAAGGCACAAAGGGTAAAATAATTTGATTTATCCTCTTTTTTTTTATATAAATATAGTATACTTAATCGCCTGTGAGTAATAAAAGAAAAAAAGTTTTAATTACAGGTGGCTGTGGCTTTATAGGCAGTCACGTAGTAGAACATTTTAGAAGAAAGACTGACTGGGATATTGTCGTAGTAGACAAGTTGTCTTATGCAAGTAATGGTTTTGAAAGATTAAGGGACTCTGATTGCTTGCATAGTGACAGAGTAAAAGTAATGCCAGTCGACTTTACATTACCCTTCTCTTCTGGTCTCAGAAAAGAGATAGGGGATGATGTAAATATAATACTCCATATGGGGGCAGAGTCCCATGTTGACAACAGTATCAAAAACCCTAGAGACTGTTTTAAAAATAACATAGACGGAACAGTTGAAATGTTGGAGTATGCTAAGACTTTAGATAACCTAGAGTTCTTTTTCTATTTTAGCACAGATGAGGTCTTTGGTTATGCTCCCGACGATACAGCTTACGCAGAGTGGGATAGGCATAAGCCAACTAACCCATACTCAGCGAGTAAATCTGCGGCTGAATCTATTTGTGTCGCATATGAAAACACATACGGCTTACCTTTAATAACGGTTAACAGTATGAATGTTTTTGGGCAGCGACAGCACCCCGAAAAGTTTATTCCTAAAGTTATGAAAAACATAGTTGAAGGAGATAAAACTTTTATTCATTCGTACAAAGATAAGAAAAGGGCTGGAAGTAGGTTTTACATTCACGCTAGGAATGTTGCAGCAGCAGTATTGTTTCTTTTCGAGAATGGGGACATAGGAGATAAGTACAATATTGTTGGAGAAAAAGAAGTAGACAATTTAACTTTAGCTCTGATGATAGCAGAGCATATGGGGCAAGAGTTAAATTACGAAATGGTAGATTTTCATTCTGATAGACCCGGCCATGATCTAAGATATGCTTTGAAAGACACAAAAATGGCTAAGAAAGGCTGGGAGCTGCCAATAAATTTCGAAGAGTCTCTCAAGGAGACAGTTGATTGGACTATGAAAAATAAGCAGTGGCTTAACTTCTAAAATGATTCCTTTATTCAAAGTTTTCAATCCCTCAAACATAGGATCTAAAATAGATAAGGTTTTCGAATCTGGGTTCATTACGGAGGGGGAACAGTCTGACCAGTTTGAAGATGCTCTATGTAAATTTGTAAAAAATCCTTACTCAGTTTTAGTTAATAGTTGCACTTCAGCTCTCACGCTTGCATATCATTTATCTGGGGTAGAAAAGGACAGTGAAATAATAGTTACTCCTCTTACCTGCATGGCTACTAATGAGCCTGCATTTAATTTGGGAGCTAAATTAGTTTTTGCTGACATAGACCCTTTGACTGGCAATATATGCCCTGATAGCGTAAGAAAAAAAATAACAAATAAAACAAAAGCTATTTCAGCAGTTCATTGGGCTGGTCAACCTTTTAACATATCTGAAATAAATTCCATAGCTAGAGAAAATGGACTTAAAGTTATAGAAGATGCTGCTCATGCCCTAGGCGCTTTCTATGAAGGAAGAAGGGTTGGTTCACCTCATCAATCGGGGAGCGACTTTGTTTGTTTCTCTTTCCAAGCTATTAAACATTTAACTACAGGTGATGGAGGATTACTAGCTTGTAAAAATTCAAGAGACGCTGAAAGAGCCAAAAAACTTCGTTGGTTTGGTTTAGATAGAAAATATAAAGGTAATAAATGGAATCAAGATATAACTGAGTGTGGTTATAAATTCCATATGAACAATATAGTAGCTTCAATAGGCTTAGAACAGATGAAGCACATTGATAAAATTATATCAGCTCATAGATATAATGGCGTCTATTATGATAAGCACATCAATAACCCTAAAATTACTAAACTAAAAAGGCCAAATAATACCATATCCTCTTACTGGATTTATTCTTTGCTAGTAGATGACAAAGAAGCTTTCAGAAAGCATTTAAATGACAACGGTATTTCCTGTGATGAGGTTCATGTTAGAAATGATAAGTATAGCGTCTTTTCAGACTTTCAAGACCCTGAGCTACCGGGAGTAGATATATTCGAAAAAAACATGATGAACATCCCCGTTGGTTGGTGGCTATCGAAATATGACCTTACCCAAATAACAGAGGTGGTAAATAACTACTAGCATGAAAGAAAAAATCCAAATTGCTATAGCTTGTGGCCCAAATTCTGGAGACTTTCTAGAGCTTTTAGTTTATACTGCTGATAAATTATCTAGTGGCAAATATGATATAGAATATTTAATTGGCTGCAATCATTCAGATACTCCATTTGACAAAATTGAATCTATAGATTCTAAAAACGAAATTCATATTTTTAAGGCTGAAGGTAAAGATATGTATTCAGGCAATGGCGCGTCTATTGCTGGCGCTCATGCTAATTGCCTAGATATGCTATTACCTAAAATGACTTCTAAATATGGAATTATTTGTGATGTTGATGTAGCGTTTTTAGCTCAAGACTGGGACGAAAAACTAATCTCGTCTTTGTCCTCTAGTAATATTATAATTGGTTCTGAGTATAGAGCTAGTATTATAGGTGGCAAGCATCACAAGTATCAAGGGTTTCCTGCTGCCTTTTTAATAGCTTTTCTTGTGGAGCCAATTCAAAAATTAAATATATCTTTTTCTCCAAAATACCAATCAGTCAGAGTAACTGAAGATAATGTTCATATTTACGGAGGAGAAATAGGTAGGCTTTGTCATTTAGATACTGGCTGCGAACTCCCAGAAAAAATTATACCAGCGGGCTATAAAGGTCTTACTTTAAGAACGGTTACATATTCTATGAAGGGTAGCTCATTCACTAGTAATAAAAATTTAGGGGATGAATTTCTTTATCATGAAGAGCCTATTGCTACCCATAAAGGAAGGTCTCAATCAAGGGCAATGATTTCGGAATGGAAAGATGCTGTAATTAATTGGATTAATGCTAGATGAAAATAACTAAAGACAATGATATAAAAAATTTAGTTCAGTCCTATTCATCTGATCTCGCAGTATTGTATAAGTCGGGGTATAATATGATGGGGAGAAATGCTAAAGCCGCCGTAAGAACTTGCGAGGCCTATACTATGTATTCTCTTGTTCGTAACTTTAAGTATGAAAACATATTAGAGATAGGAACAGGAACAGGGTTTAGTTCATTAATATTCGCCAAGGCTTTAGTTGATGAAGGTTTTTACGGGACTATTGATACCATAGATATTAACGAAGATTCGCCAAATATATTCCAAAACAACTTTGGCAACTTTAAAGAGTATATACCGGAACTAGAAAGCATGATTACTTTCTATAATAAGGACTCATCTGAGTTAATTCCTTTTTTAGATAAGCAGTATGATCTTGCTTTTATAGATGGATGCCATGATTATGAATGCGTAAAAGCTGATTATGAAAATGTGTCAAAGAAAGTAAGGAAAGGCGGATGTATAGTTTTTCATGACGTGGTAGAGACTCCAAGTTACAAGCAGGGTATATGGGATGTAGTCGAGGAAATAAAACAAGATAACGAAGTATTTTATCTTACGGAAGAAGTATTTGATTATTTTAGCTTTGAAGAAGATATAAATGATGCAAATAGAATGCGAAATAAATGGCACAATAAAGATTATTTGAGTTGGACTTTAGAAACTGGACATAACCCAAAAAATTTGTTAGCTTTCACCTTCGTTAAATAAGAAACAAAAAATGCCAAATAAATGTGTAATTATATAAGCATGATTCTTAAATATGAATCAAAAAAAGCCAAATAAAGTGCTGGACAAGACAGCGGAAGCTAACAATCAGATTCTGAACGAGCTGATTGAAAGAACTACGTTATTGCATGACAGCATAAATTGGTGGGATGATCGAATCTCAGAACTTGTTTCAGAAATTGACAGGCTTGAGGCTTTGCCTTGGAGTCCTGAGATAGAAAAAGACATTTACAATAATCAAAACAAATTAAAAAATTTTTTAAAACGAGGTGATTCTGAGATGAAGAATATCGACAGGCTTGAGAAAGAGATCAACGACTTTTTCCTAGAGTGGGGAGCCGCATAAAATTAAAAAATTTTTTTTAAAAATGCCAAAATTTAAAGGAGACAAAGAAAAGTATTACCAAGTGCTATCGGAAGAAAAACGATGGATGCACGGTGCTTTTCCACATTCCGAAAGTGGCTTGAAACAAGCCCGAAAGTATCAAAAAACCCTTGAAAAACAGTATTCTGAGAAGATCATCATTATAGAGGGATAAAGCCTCCCAAAATTTTTTTTCACTTTTTTTCATTTTACCCCTTGACTTCCTCGCAGGAGTGGCTATTGTCTTGGCCGCTGCTATGAAAGCTACTGCTACAAACAAAACAAGGACGGTAAACTCCCATGAGTTTAAAGGAAGCAAGTTCAAACTAGACAACGAGAGTTCGCAACTCTTTGAAATCCTCAGAAGCAAGATTTATCAAGACAAGATACTTGCTGTAATCCGAGAATACAGTTGCAATGCTCTGGATGCTCACGTTGAAGCTGGCGTTGATAAGCCAATCACTATTTCTTTACCATCTGCTTTAAATCCTCACTTCAAGGTAAGAGACTATGGTAATGGTTTAAACGAGGAAGGTATGCTTGAGATTTATGCTACCTATGGCGTTTCAACTAAAAGAAACACTAACAGTCAAATTGGCCAGTTAGGTTTAGGATGTAAGTCAGGCTTTGCTTACGGAAGCAGCTTCCTAGTTACCAGTTATCATAAAGGTAACAAAAGTATATATAACTGCTCCATTGATGAAACTGATATTGGTCAAATGTCAAAACTCAGTTCAGAGCCTTCTGACGAGCCAAGCGGTATTGAGATCAGTTTAGTTGTTAAAAACAATGACTACAATGAGTTCATTACTAAAAGCAGAAACTTCTTTCAGCATTGGGTAGACAAACGTCCCGAAATCCAAGGGATAGACGAGTCTGAATTTTGGGATGGTTCGGACATTAAAAACGAGGTAGTTAAAGGTGATGGCTACGTTTATTACGAAGATCAGCACTATCCAGTTGCGGTCATGGGCAACGTGCCTTATAAATTGGAGCTTCACGCTTTTACTGGCGAGGATAATTTTTATAACAGGCATGATAGTAATGCTTACTATATTTTAGACGCAAATCCTACTTTGCATTTTGAAATTGGAGATTTAGCAGTTACGGCATCCAGAGAAGGTTTAGAATATAACGACCTGACTAAAAGAAGTATTAGAGCTAAAGTAAAACAAATTCAATCTACTTTGGCCAAACTTCTATCAAAAAAGTTTGAGGATTGTAAATCCATGTGGGACGCAAAATTACTTTTCAATCAGACTTTTGCTAATGATTATTCCTCTTTCAGTAGGATTATAAAAAACTGTCCTATAAAGTATAAAGGAAAACCAATTAGTTCTGGACACTATGATTTAGCGGATATACCTAGAGACGTTTTAAAAGTATTTCATTTTCACAAGCACCATAGAGGCAAGAGGGTAAAAAGCGAAGATACAAAAAAGATTGTTGTTAAGAGCAATGCCCTGTTAATTTATGATGATGTTAAGCAGCATCAAGGTAGACTAAACCGAATCGCTCCAATTTTTGAGGACTTTGATTCAAAGAAAGATATCAAGGATGTTACTGATGCTGGATATGAAGATGTATATTTAGTAAGAGGCGAGGGAAAAGCAGGGCAAAAAGCTATCAAGGAAAAGAAGCTGGATATGCCAAAAGCTATTAAATTATCTTCTTTGCCCAAGTATGTATTGAGAGATATCTACCCAAGTAATTCGACAGTAAAAGGAGGTATGTCTGGAGTAAAGAATAAGAAGCACGGTAAGAAGGTTTTTGTTTATGACAACTCCGAGGGAAATTCGCGGCATCACTATACGAAAAGTGATTTCTTTAAAGCTGCGACATTAGATTTTTCGACTAAAGACCAAATTGTTTTTAACTATGTGGATAGGTTCGATGTTCCTGACATTGAGCAAGGAGTCCGAGACGAGACTTGTTGTTATAAGCATCCTATGGACTTTGAAAGCAGTAGGGATTTATTGAAGTCATTGGGCGTAAAAGTTCCTACTGTATATTTTGTGAAGAAGGCTCATTGGGATTTAGCAGCGAGCAAAACAAATTGGATATCTTTCCGCAAGTTTTATAAAAACAAGATAGATGAGATACTATCTGACGAAGAAAGAGTAAACCAATTATATAATTCAGCAAAGGTTTATAGTCATTTACAAACTATAAATTCTACTGTCAGGGAATTACTTTTAGATTTAAACTCAAAGAATGTAATCATCGACGAGTCTCCGACTATAAAGTGGAATGACGCTATAAAGAAAATGAAGATACTAGAGAACCAAAAAGTCTCAGCATTCATTGAAACGGTTCAACCTTTATACAAAGATTATGGTTACAATGACCAATACAGATATGGCTATGGAAGGAACAATGTCTTTGCTCAATTCATTGAGTTCATAGAAAAATTGGCAGAGGATAAAGATTTTGAAGTTAAAGGTTTTTTTGACCTTGACTACTTGCACGAACAAGTTTTGAATCGCTACCCGATTATTGAATGTTGCAACCATTCGGCAAAAGAACATTTTTATAACGTGGTCAATGTAATCGACATGACTTACGTTTCAAAAAAAAAGCTAGTTAAGCACAACAAAGTAACAGTATAAGAACATGAGCGATATACCCGCACAATACAACGTAGGTCAGAATCTTACCGTAATTATAAATGGTAAGCCTCTGCAATGGAACAACACCCATCCCTCCTTTCCTCAAGCCGTAGAGGCTTATAAGAATCGAGATTGGGGTAGGCTTGAATCATTAGCAGACGTAGAGAAGTCTATCGAGGATTTCTTTTATGAGGAAGGTAACATCCGAGTATCAAAAGGAGTTATTTATTATAAGGATAGCCCAATCCACAATTATTGCGTGGATAAAATTCTCAACTTTATGAGAAAAGGATTTCCTTTTAAGCCAATCATCAGATTCCTAGACAAACTGATGAGCAACCCTTCCAGACGAGCAGTAAATGAGCTATATAAGTTTTTAGAACATAAGTATATGCCTATTACTGAATCTGGAAATTTCAGAGCTTATAAGGGAGTCAGGGATGACTATACAGATTGGCATACTGGAAAATTCAGTAACAAGGTAGGCGAGACTTTGGAAATGGCTAGGAACGAGGTATGTGATGACGCTAACATAGGATGCTCCTATGGCTTCCATGCTGGTAGTTATGAGTATGCTAGTAGTTATGGAGATAGAGGCCACTTAATGATGGTCGAGATCAATCCTGCTGATGTTGTTTCAGTCCCTAATGATTGCGACTGCCAAAAGCTACGAACAACAAAGTATGTTGTGGTGAGCCATTGTCTGCAAAAAGAGGAACGTGACTATGTTGACGATTCTGATGATTATGATGACGATGACGATTATCAAGATGATTTTGAATCCGAGGATTGGGAATGGGACAAGGGTTACGAGCAAGGCCAGAAGGATAAGGAGGCTGAAATTTTAAAGGCTTTGGGGGGTAGTAGCCATCCCTCAAAAATGACAGAGGCGAAGAAGAAACGTGCTGCCCAAGGCAGAGACGCGAAAGGACGCTTCTGTTAATGTTCATAGCATAGCAAGTGGTATACTGGAGCATTTTAGGTTCGTCATATTCCTAGATGTAAGTCTCCAGTATACCTATGCTATCTGAAAAAAAATTAAAATTTTAAAAAAAAGATGAAATTAAATTGTGCTACCGTTAAAGATTTCTTTTCCTCTATCAAAGATTCAGAGATCGAATCCTATAACGACTATTGGGCCGAAATGAAGCCTCAGACAGATCGAGCAGCATTTAGACGCTATCTGTTTGCTTTCATGTCAGTCCATACAAGCTGGCAGAATAACTGCAAAGGCTACAATGGAATCAAAGATTTCACCAAGTGGGTTGATAAAAGAAATGAAGGATTATACAGTTATAACGCCGAAAAGCTATTCGATAAAATCCGTCGAGCCAGAGTTGGTTTCCAAAACAACAGGACTAATTTTATTGGGACTTTTTACGATAATTTTTGGGGGGATACTGACAATTACATTCGCCCTGCTGATGGCGAAGGATGGGCTGCATGGCGTGATAGAATTTCTAAAAAGATTTTAGGATTAGGTAATGCCAAGACTTCGTTTGCTATCGAAATGCTGCATCCAACCGAGGCTCAAGTAGTTTGTTTGGATACGCACTTGTTTCAAGTATATGGTTTGAACCAGACCAAGCATGGCAAGTATTACCATCGAATTGAAAAGGATTGGTTGAAACGAAGTAAGAAAGTTGGAGTTGCTCCATACATTGCTCGTTGCATATATTGGGACAGAAAACAAAACAGAAAAAATTCTCGCTATTGGAGTTGGGTATTAGAAGCATGAGTCTTGATGGAATTGTAGTAAATCGTTACTCTAAAATGTGTTTTCCAGTAGGAGTTGAAATGAAAAAAGAACCTTTACATCCAGCTAGAGAAATTGTATCGAATGTAAATTCAGAAGCGATTTTTGCAGACGGTTTTGATGATGCAATTATGGGTTATGATTCAAATGGTATAGCAGTATATGATTATAACAAATGTTGCCATATACTAATGGATACAAGTGACATGGATGAAAGTGAAGCGAATGAGTATATGCAGTTCAATGTTGTAGGTGCTTACGTTGGAGATTTCACGCCTATATTTATACATAGATTAGACTGATGCTAGTTAAGGAAAAAAAAGACGAAGCAGTAGCTCGTAGAAGATACGAAGTAAGAATAAATTTGGGCGACCTTTTTATACAACCAATTAAAGGTCATTACGATGCTTCTAAAAGAAAGTCAGCACCGCAACCTTTAAAGCATTGGCAATTTAGAGTTGATGAAAGAGGTGCGTATTGGACAAGGGATTATTATGCTAAAAACCGTAGGCAAGCGGTGATGGATATGATTAAGTATTATAGTGACAAAAAGAATAGTTGTCATCGAGGCGAACACAAAACCGTGTGGTATTTGCTACCAAGGCCAGTTGATGCGGTCATGGAGATTGATGATAAATACGATGAGGTTCACTTTGATATAAAGATGAAAGGCTGTTTGCCAAACAGTAGATTACTACCTCCCGAAAAACTAGATGAAATTATCAAATTAAGTAAAGGTAAATTTACAAAGAATACAGAGTTTAAGAAACAAGGCTCATTTGTCGTAACCGATGAGTGGAGAAAAAAATTCTTCAACATGAATCAAAAGAAGCTGTTTTTAGTAAAGGTTCCAGAAGTGCCTTATGTCTTTAAACATAAAGTTACTGACAAGTATTGGGGAGCAATTAGAATTGGTAAAGACAAAGTGGTTGGAGGTTACAGAAAATGGTGCGGAGATCATTGGGAGAGTAAAAAAGGTAAAAGAATTAAAGGAAGTAAAACTATATTTAGAGAACTTAAATCTCACGATTTATCATCAGCGGTGAGAGAAACTATAAAACTCAGAGAAAAACATAACGCTATATAATTATCATGGAGCCAGAATATAATCAATCATCAGATATTGGATTAGGTATTTTATCAGTTCTTCACCGAGCAGACCAAGAGATTGCAAAACTCAAAAGAGGTAGCCTCAACACTAAATCGAGATACTGGAAACCGATTAGGAAGCAAGACCATGAAACCAGCAAGGTTGGAGTAAGGCTCCAAACATTTTCAGAAGGTAATTTAAGAGGCGTTTATGATGAATGGAACAGGGGCTACGAATACTTTTGCAATCAAAAGGTTAATACCAAGGGGCAAAAGGTAAACAGGGAGCAATTAAAACGATATGGGATGGGGGGTAAATTTTCATACGGGGTCAATGACGAAATTGAACCTAACGAAGATTCATCGAAAAAAAGAAAAAATTAAAAAATTTATGTTTATAACATTACAACAAACAGCGGATAGGAACGGCTACCAAGGTTTAGTTACGATTAACGTAGAAAAAGTATTGCAATTCAAAGAGGTTGCGATTACTACCTTGGACGGTAGTTGCGAAACTGACGATCATGGGCCTGTTACCTATGTAGATGTAATCTTTAGAGGGCATCACGTTTCAGTTTCAGAAACCATGAGTTCAATCCTAGAAAAGATTAAAAATGCACAAACTAATTAAAACCATATTGTTATCCTCAGTTTGCTTTACGCTCTCTGCTTGCAAAACATACGAGGTTGTCGAGTTTAAGAGATACTATTGGGCGAACACGAACGAAGTCGTGACGGTTGTAATGCCGAAAGATTGGGAACGATTTATCGTGCCAGCCGATGATGGACAACCTAAACGTATGATAGTTCAACAAGATTATAGTAAGATTGAAGAAGTATCTAGCGACGAGGATAATCGACAAACGAATTGACTCCTATGTCGAAAGAAGTATCGCTATCAAAAATTCAAGAATTGGTAGCACTAGAAATGAATTTCTCAAAAAATTTAACGCAAGGAGAAGCGACAAAGATTACGAGAGGTTATGTAGACACTTTAAATCGGAGTGGATATAAAGTGAACGCAAACAATCGTTTCATTACAACTTTTTGCAAGAGAACTAATTACAGAAAAATCGAAAAAATCTTAAAGTATGGCTCATTTAATACCACTAACTAACCATGATGATGGAAAAGAAATTCTTTTTAATTTGGATACAGTAGTGTCCATTGAAAGAGGATATAAAAGCACGGTGATTACTACCCGATGGGGGAGGCAGATGGTCAAAGAATCCCTTGAGCAAATTTACGAAAAAGCATCCCAAAAAGAAAAGGTTGACTTTGCTCCACAAGTAGATTAGTCTGTCCTCTGCTATGAACATTTTTGCTACTGATATTAACCCTCGCACCGCTGCTCGTAATCTTTGCGACAAGCATATTAACAAGATGATTGTGGAATCCGCACAAATGCTTGCTAATGGCTTTGCACTTGATCGAATGGCTCAAGGTGATTGTCCTCGAAACCAGAAAGGGGAGCCTCGCTCTCATGGATACAGTAAGCATCCTTGCACTTTGTGGTGTTATGAAACGAGAGGTAACATGGAGTGGCTAGTTGAACACGCATTAGAAATGGGGAGAGAAAGGCTGTATAGATGGCGTGACAAACCAGAACACTTTTCTATACGGTTCATTCAATGGTGCAAGGACAACCTACATGATTCTCTTGCATTAAAAGGAGGTCTAAAAGATTTTGCGATTGCAATTTCAGACACTATGAATTGCAGAAAAGTAGATGGGTTTGATGATCTTTCATCAATCGAAAAGTATAGATTTTACTATCGGATGGACAAGCCATTCGTTAAGTGGACAAAAAGAAAAAAACCAAGCTGGTTCTAAAATGACAGAAAAACAAAAAACTATTCAAGCAGCGTTACAATATCTATTTGATGATATTAAAGACAAAATTAAGTTTGAGAGGCACGGCCATGTAAAACGAGCAGGGATACCAGAGGAAATGATTATCCCCAAGTCTACTACTGATATGTTTCCTGACAACGCAATCGTAGTCAGAGTCAGATCAGTCCAACAACAAAAGTTTACAGTTTACTTTAACGGCCCCTCTGTAACTCATACCTCGCCTGTTAACAACTATACTTGGAAACGGCGAGAAGGCCATCAAAAGGTTAGGATTTGCCTCGACCAAACCAGCCAAGCAAAACGGTATTACCGAGAGTCAAAAGCATCTGCGACAGGCGATCTGTCAGAAAACATAGATGATTTGGAGAGGGCTGCTGCCATTGGGGGTATAGCAAAAATGCTTTTCGATGTAAATTACTACAAACAATTTCATGTCTAAAATCCTAGTTATATCAGTCTTGCTGCTTTGCGGTTGCAAGACTTACAATACAGTTACGCAAGACTATCTGTATTACGTCATAGATGTAAACGGTGAATTACCAGATGCACAATTCACTAAACGAAAAGATGCTGAAAAGTATGTGAGTTACTTTAAGGAGCATCACACTTACAGAATAGTCAAAGCTCAACATTGGGCAAATCACGATGAATAAAAAAGAGATTATCGAAAACATAATGATGGAATTAGATGTTACTAAAGAAGAAGCTGAATATATTTTCCGTCAGGCTAGAAAGAATGGTGATATTGAAATGGTTATAAATTGGGTTGTGGTTGGTAATTACATAGTAGGATGCCTTTTCGTCATCATGTTAACTTATGCCATCATGGCTAATTTAAGTTAAAAAATTTTAAAATTTAAAAAAATGATTGCCCACATAACAATTACAGAGATTTATTTGACTTTGCCCATTCTCGTTGCTATCCTTGCTGGATACTGGTTCACTATAAGCTGGCAGGAATATGAAAAACAAAACAACGACAAAGGTCACGTTCGGAAACGGGAGAGTAAAGAGGAAGGGAGTTCACGCAAAGAACAAGCACTCATGGAATCCTAACAGTAAAAATTATAAGAAAAGGTATCGAGGTCAGGGAAGGTGAGTCATAGGATTGAAAATTTATTGAAGCTATCCACTAGCTTCGCTTTTAAGCAACTAGGAAAGCCACTCGAAAAGAGTTGGCTTAAATCATATACATACAAGCAAGACGCAAGGGCTAACAAGTGCAGCTTACGAATGAAGAATGGGCAACCCTATTTTGTTTTTAGTGGCACTTGGCTTGAATCATGTAAAAATGAAGATGGAACTTTCAATGGCTCAGAAGCCATTGATTTTTTAGTAGACTTAATCATAAAAAACGATGCCAAGAAAAGAAGGGGTAGAAATGGACGGTGATACAAAGACCTATATTGAGCATTGTAAAATCAATTATCTCAGTCCTTTTAATGATGGATATACAAGAGACTATTACAGAGGTGAGCTATTAAGGCTCAAAGAATCATTAGAGGAACCCCTCATGGAGATAGTTGATACATTAGACAGCAAACCAGATTAGAAAAATGATTTATTCTAGCTATTATAATATGTGTCTGAAACCAAAAAGAAGTTGGCGAGTGGAGAAAAAACTACCCACAATTTCATATATATTTTAGACGACTATGCTTTTATTGGTTATATCCAGCAGCATTGGTTTTCTCTGCTAAAGGAACTGTTTACTTATGATGGTAAATTTAACAACCAGAATTTAATCGTAGACCAAGGTATGTCGGTAGAGCATGGTAAATTTTTTTTGTCTCTGACGGTAGACCTTACGGTCAATCAGTATGAAATCTTAAAAAGCGATATGTAAAAATGGAATTGGGGAAAATTCTTACGAACAGGCTACAAGAAGAACGAAAAACTCTCTCTTACGAAAGAGAATTGGAGCTATCTGCCATCATACAAGGAGACGGGCTGGAGGCAGACAAAAATGATGCAATTCAAGAATTAGTCGAGGCTAACTTGGGGCTAGGTATTAAGATTGCTTGCGATTTCCATAGAAGGAAGTATTTATCCGATGGTATAGACCTCTCTGATTTTATCAGCGAGGCTTTTGTTGGCATTATGGAGGCAGCTAAAAGGTATAATGCTGGTAAAGCTAAATTCTCTTGGTATGCAGCCATTTGGATTAAAATGAAAATTTATAGGTTTTCTGAGAACACGATGAGAAACATCAGAAAGCCCGTCTCGATTACTCAAAAAATTAGAAAATTAAGAAAATTAAAAGAAAATGATGAGTCAAGATCGAGCATTGTTAAGGAGTTAAATTTATCTAATGAGCATGAGCTTACGATACTTGAACTGACTGACAAGCTCCACTTTGAGGATAGTCTTGATAAGGAGATAGGTAATGATGACGGTAGCAGTTATTCTCTTTATGATATGCTGGAATCCCCTACCCCTGACCCTTCTCAGGCTTGCTGCATTGAAGATAAAAAGCAGGAGGTTTTAAATTTAATTAAAAAACTACCTCAAAGAGAAAAGTATATTATCCAGAATAGATTTTGTGAGAATGTTTTAACACTACAAGAAATTGGTGAACATTTACGTTTGACTAAAGAAAGAGTAAGGCAGTTGGAGCAGTCTGCTCTTTTGAAGTTAAGAAAGTATTTAGTAGGAGAATGAAAAAACCAAGAATAGAATCCCAAAAGCTCTCCGCTAAAAAAGTTAGATATCTACGCAAAAACATTAGGTATCAAGACTTTTGTGGGCATAGGTATAAAGTTGTGTGGAAGAAGCCTACGAAAGAATTAGCTGGAGGCGATGCTTGGGGGTTATGCGATGACCCTACTTCTCCAGAAAAAACTATACATATAAGTCCTCACCTTGAGGAATATGATTTTTTAACTACTTGTTTAGACGAGGCCATACACGGCTGCAATTTCTCATTAGACAACGATCATGTTGCGGAGATAGCAGATAGTATTGGTTTATTTTTATGGAAGATAGGATTTAGATTGGAGAATAATGATGAAAGAAACACACGAAAAACTAATCAATCATAGTAATATACTTGAGGAAGATGGGCAAGAAGCCCTAGATACGATTTTAGATTATCTTTTGAATATATGTAAGTTTGATAATCCAGATGAAACTATGATGCGTTTAGCTGATTTCATTAACTATTTTCAAGCTAAACATATTTTAGATCAAGCTATTCTAGAGACAGAAAGTAATGAGGAATGAACGATGATTGGGATGATGGCTGGATTGGAAAGCAAACGAACAAGGAAAGCTGGGAGGATGGCTGGATTGGGAAATGTATTGAATTCGGGCCTTTAGCGTTTTTGATATTTTTGTTTATACTACAAGGGTTATCTTAATTATGAAAAAGTTCACTATATGTTATTGTGATAAGCAAGGGAATGATGTTGAAATTACTCTTGAAGCTGAATCGGAAAGAAAAGCAGTTGAAAGGATTCTTAATGAAATCCAAAATTTAGATTATATATTCGATACTTTTGAAAAACCGTAATTACTAATGGGATATTCTCAAATACGCAATTATGAATCGGATATTCTGAAATATGCGTTTCTGACATAAGAGTTCGCACTCTCATTTATAACCATGTAGGTATAACTATAATTATATCTATATGGTTTTTTTGTATTTATACTCATCCTGTTTACATATAAATTATATTAAGGTAAGTATCAGCCATCGCTCCTTGACACTTTCATCCAGATAAAAATAAAAAAATTATTTTAAAAAAAATTAAAAAATTTTGTTGACGGGAATTTTGGGCATGGTATCTTGTCTCTGCCATGAGCGTTAAGCGACAAGGAAAAACCAAAGGAGCAACGAGTTTCGTGATGATTCCGTTGCATATACTCAATGAAAGGTTCATGCCAAAGCAGCCTGTTAAGATCAGTCGAAAGTTTGCAGAAGAAACTGGACTGATGGATGAGGCTATTTGCGTTGGACATTCAAAGACACAAACAACTGATTTTAGTAAAGTAGAATCAGTAGAAGCTCCCAAAGCAAAAGTGCAAGCAGCACCGCAAGTGGAGATAGTAGATACAACTCCAGATTTTAGAGTTGAAGAAATGTAACCAGTTGATATAATCAAATCGCTATGAGCAAAAAAACAGCTACAAAAGGTTTCGGCATGGCTACCGTCGAAGCATTCAAAAACATAATCGGTCAGGAAAGTGTCATAACAGAACTAGACTTTTATATTGAATCATATAAGAAGTCACGACTGATTCCTCATGTTTGCCTAATCGCTCCGAAAGGATGCGGCAAGACAACTATCGGGAGAGCTACTGCATCGGCTCTCAAGTCACTCAATCCAGCAAAACGAGGTCTATATATATCTTGCGCTGGCTATCAAAAAGCAAGTGTCGAGCAATTTTATAACCAAGTGGTTACTCAGTTAATGGGGGTAGAGGCTACGGTGTTCTTTGATGAATGTCATAACCTTTCATCACAAATCCAAGAGGAATTGCTGGGTATATTAAATCCTAATTCTAATAATTCAAACGTAACTACCTACGATAACAGGGAGTGGGAGTTTGATTTTAGAAGGTTAAGTTTTATATTCGCCACTACCGAGCCTCACTTGATGAAAGAGGCTTTGATGGATAGGCTCACTCGTATCGAGCTAGAAGAATTCACTACGAATCAGTTAGCAGATATAGTTAAGTTAAATCTGTCAGGTTATAAATTAGCTCAATCTACCCTAGACACAATCGCATCGGTAACGAGAGGTAATGCTAGGGACGTTCAAAAGGTATGCCAGAAGATTCTGATATATTTAGATGGAAGTGGTAAGAAAACATTTAATCTTGACGATTGGAATAAATTGTGCAAGCGAACCAATATAAAACCACTTGGATTAAAGAATGCGGAGATTAACATTCTGCGAGTCTTGGGACAAGTCAGTCAGATGCGTCTCACTCAACTGTCGAGCATGACAGGAATCAATCGTAACGCCTTGCAGAAGGATTTAGAAATGTATCTCCAGAAGCGTAATCTCATTGAGATCAATCCGACAGGCAGGAAGATTACAGAAGTGGGTATGAATTATCTCAAAGGTCTGGATGCTGCTGATAAGCCAAAGCCAGCAAAGAAGAAAGCTGTTCGCAAGAGAAAGGCTACCAAATGAGGCAGATCGCATTTATCGGAGAGGAAAAATCCCCTACGGCCATCCGCAAAGGATGGTCGTGGGAGGATGGGAGGCTTGCAGCCAAACAACTGTTTGATGGGTTACGAGGTGCAGAGGATATATTTAAAGTAAATCCAAAAGACTGTAAGTTCGTTAATCTATTTGAATCAGATGGTAAACGGTTTATCAAAGGTAAGTCTTATCATAATTATATAATTATTGCACTTGGCGATAAAGTGTCAAAGGGGTTAGATAATCTTGCGATAAGACACTATAAGATGGTGCATCCTGCTGCGAGAGGAAGTATAAGAAAGAAAGAAAACTATATAAATCACACTAGGGAAGTCTTAAAACAGATAAAAGATGATGAATCAAGATAAATGTTATGTATGCGATAAGCAGGTAGAAAAGCACGAATCTGCTTTGCGCTTGGCTGTTTTGGCTGGCGAGTTCGCTCCAAAAGTAACCTTGGCTAATCTCAAGTTCTTTGGGTATGCTGAGAAGCATATAGCTTGTTCTCCAAGCAGAGCGCAACATATAGTGCATCCAGAGTTTCCTCCAGTTAAGGATGAAAGGGTGCAGTATAATAAGGATTTTTGGGATAGGTCTGAATGCTCCAAGTATCAGAGCCTTTATACAAATGCTTGGGTTGTGTTACAGTTAGAATGCAATAGAAAACTGAAAGGAATAAAATGAAGTCGTTTATAGGTAGAAGATCACATACAACTTCTAAACTACTTGATAAATTATTACATACTGATTTAGAAGGTAGAAAGAAACTCATACGGGGCTGTTTAAGTAAAGTCAGGTATGATAATATGGGCGAGGTAGCAGATGTTATGTCTATTATATGGGAAGAAAGGAAACAATCTCTTAATTTCTATAAATGTAAACATTGTGGGGGCTATCATCTAACAAGTCAAAAGTTTAATAAAAAGAAAGCAAAATGAATCAAGAAAAACACTATCATGTCCTGCTTCATGCGACAGGAAAAGAGTCTGGTTCTGGTTGGAAAGGCTTTGACGAATGCTATGCTTACTTCTTTACGGCTGCTCCAGTTGACTCTCAGGAGTTCAAGCAGGAGCGTCAAAAGGCTATTGATCTATTCTCAGGTCAGCAACTCAGGCACGGCTGGACAGGCTTTAAAGTAGGTAAGACAGAGGTAGAAATTGATAGAGAAGAAGTCACTTGTATGTCTCCTGCTTATGAATACGGGCAACGATCTAAAGCTATCTTCAAAGAAGTGCAGCTATAACTCTCCGAGAAAATAAGAAAAAATATAAAAAAAATTACTATAAAATTTGACTCTGGTGATTATATTGATATGTTTATCATGTATGAAAAGACCAAAGACATACCGAGTCACGGCTACCGAAACGAACGAAGGTCGCCTTGACGTTAATAACGTGGAAGTATTGAACAAGGTAAACCAGTATAAGCAGGAGTATAAGACTACCTCTGCTCGATCTGTCAGGGGTAAGACACTTACGGTTAAGTAATAATTTATATAATTCCCCCCTGTTCGTTCCATCTAGGGGCGAGGCTTTATGCCTCGTCCCTTTTTCTATTTAGGGTATCGTTTGCCTATCATTAGGGTATAGTTTACCTTTTTCTTAATAACATATATATAAAACTACATAGGATAGAAATATATAATAAAACATTGAATATAAAGGGTTTTTGTGTGGTTTTGTTGATTATGGCTATGGCTGGCTTTTATATTTACCAAATAAGATCAAAAAAGTCATTAAGTGGTATAGCAAATACAAAAAAATAATCATCGGAGTAAAAGAAATAAAATATAGCGAAATAAGAAATGCGATATACTGAAATAAAGTAAGTAATTAAGTCATTGATTATTAAAGAGTTACAGAAAAATAATTTATTTTTTCGTAAGTCTCTTATAATCAGTTACTTATAATATAACAAAATAGAAAAACAGTAAATGACAAATGATTAAATAAGAAATAAGTAATAAGCAAATAAGAAATAGCAAATGATAAATAGGTAAATAACAAATAACAAATGAGAAAATAACAAATAAGAAATAAGTAAATAACAAATATAGTATATCCAATTAGAAACGTGGTATAATTAAATAAGGACTTTATTATATTAAAATGGTTTGTTTGTCACCGCCGAGATAACGAGGTAGGTTATATATAAATTATAACGAAGTGGATATCGGGGCAGCATAACGAGGCAACCACCCCAGCAGGGAAAAGCAGGTGATTATACCGCACTACATAGCCAAGTTAATTTTAGAAAAAATATTTTAAAATTTTTTATTTTTTTCTGTTGACAGGGGGTGCGGGTGTGGTAGGTTGTCCCCGTTATGAATAACTTTTTGAAATTCAGCGGCCCGAATAGCAAGATTGCTTTTCCTAGTTTTTCTATTCCAAGTGGGTATACCTGCCCCGGTGCAAGTAATTGCTTAACTTTTGTGGATAGAATAACGAACAAGATAATTGACAAACAAAAACCAGATGAAAACGGAGAGACGTTTAGGTGTTATGCTGCTAGTTTAGAAGT
>MDSW01090478.1_pt1 | contig 20506 bp, 17 predicted proteins | sample 811171 | NCBI WGS metagenome assembly MDSW01 (sample SAMN05326641, study PRJNA326480) | marine metagenome | isolation source: seawater | place: Atlantic Ocean: North West | collected 2012 | reverse complement strand
CCCCCCTTCCCATCCCCTCCCTCAGACCGACGCGGACCCCACGCGCATCGGGCGCGTGCGCCTGAACGTCAAAAACCTCATGGCGCGGCACGGGATCGGCACGAGGCGCGCGCGGACGTGCCTCGTCGTCGTCCCGGTGATCATGGTGCTCGTGATGCTCACGCGCCCGATCTACGCGCCGCTCATCGACGTCTTCGGCCCGGCGGAGGGCGACGCGTCGGCGGCGGTTCCGAAACTCGGCGCGGCGGCGAACGCCGAGGGCCACGCGCGGAGACTCTTATCGGCGGAGAGGGGGGCGTTTTTCGCGACGGGGAGCGAGGGGGGCGAAGAGGAGCGGTACGGAGCGAACGGCGCCGAGGAAACGCGGCGCGGGCGAATGTTGTCGTAGCGAGACGCACTTCCAGAAGTTCACCTCTCTCCGCCCCTACAGATAGACGGCGCTCGCCGCGCGTTCCTTCCTCGTCGCGTTCACTTGGTCTTCTTGAAGAGGTTCGGGGCGACGCACTTGTCGATACACCCCCACATGTCGAAGTACTGTCCGGTGCAGTGCGCCTCGCCGGTGGTGTCCTTCTCCACGCGGCCGACGCACGCGTCGTACGCGGCGACAAACTTCTCGCACTTGGGCTTGCACGCCTCCTCGAGGTCGGGCCTGTGGTCCACGGGATCTTCCTCGTCGGACCTGGAGGCGGGGGCGGCGGGGTGGGGAGGGAGAGGAGAGGAGGGAGGGAGGAGAGGGGAGTCAGCGATGGGGGGGATGGGTCCGGCGAGAAGGGGGTTCCTTCCGCGTGGTGCGCCGGGCGGGGACGCGCGGCGAGGGCGTCGCGGGCGCGGGCGAGCGATCGCGGCGCGATCGTCGAGCGGACCAAGGCGAACGCGGCGTCGCGCGCCCGAGCCGCATCGGCGGGAGGAGATATTTCCGACGCGAGCGGCGCGGTCCGCGCGGGGGGCGGCGCGGGGTACGGCGCCGCGCGAGGGTCCCGGCGCGCGCTCGAACCCTCGGGGGTCGTGCCGGGCGCCTCCCCGGCGGGCGCGGGCGGGAACGACGCGAACGAACGCCGGGGGGGTGATCGTTCGCGCATCCGGCGTCGCGTCCCGATTGCCCTAAAATCGCGCGAGCCGAGCGCTCGCGGAGCGGAGCGCGCGCGGGGAACCCTCGCGGTGGCGTCGCGAAAGAAGCCGGCGCGCGCGCGACCGCGACGGGGCGGGAGAAATCGCGAGGGGGGGCACGCACATCGTGACTCTTCGCGACCGGCGGTGGTTCGGCGCGGCTGGTTGTGCCCCGGGCGCCAGCCTGCCAAGCTGTACCGAACCAGCACTGCACACTGTGATGCGTTCGTCGGCCCATATGATCGATGCGAGCGGGGTCCGTTTGGTTTGTACTCGGCGCGCTGTCGACAGAGTCCGTTCGCGCGCGGTCCCCCCGCCGCGACGTCGACCGGCGACCTCTCTCGCCGCTCGAACCCCCTCGCGCTCGCGCCGCGGCCTTCCCGCGTCTCGGACCGCCGGTTCCACGTCCCGGAGGCGACGTCCGCGCGCGTTTCCGATCCCCCGGCGTCGATCGCCCATCCGCTTCGGTCCTCCGTCCGTCTCGCTTCCGCGTCATGACCGAGACCACCGTTCGCGGCCTGAAGGGCATGAAGAGCGTCCTCGACCTGCCGGTGTCGCAGGTACGTCCACGCGCGCGCGCGTTCCCGACCCCTCCCGCGCCGCGCCCGACGCCCCGGGCGCGCCCCCCGCGCCGCGAGCGCGCGTTCCCGGCCGGGGGGCCCGCGCCAAAAAAAAACCCTATCGCGCACCCCGAGCCGAGCGCGAGAGACGATGAGACGAATTGATGATGCTGACGAAGACTCGACTCCCCTCCCCGTTCGACCCCCAGGACGGCCCTCCCCCCGGCGGGTACCCCTCCGTGCGCTACGCCCGGCGCGTCCCCTCCACGGGCCCCACCGGCGCGGCGTTTTTCGGCGCGTACCTCGGCGCGATGGTGTACGGCTTCTACCAGATCGGCCAGGGCAACGCGCGGCGGAGGGGCGTCAAGGAGGAGAAGCTCACGGCGAGGGCGGTGCTCGTGCCGTTCCTGCAGGCGGAGGAGGACCGGCGGTACGTCGACGCGACCAAAAAGAGAACGGAGGCGGAGGATAAGATCATGGCCGGGAAGAGCGGGTGGAAGAGCGGGGACCAGGGCGTGGTGTACAACACCACATGGTTGCCCCCGTACGCCACCAACGCGCCCAGGATCATCTGAGAAGGAAACGAAACGGGGGGATCATGCATGTTGGGACCGCGTAGTCTCGTTTCCTAGAGCAGGGCGCCGCGCTCGCGCCCCATCCCTGTATAAAAAGTATCATCACTTCCAACCGAAACGAACAACCTACATAAAATCTCCTAGCTCACTCGCGCCTCTACGCCGACGTACCCCCCGACCTCCCCGGTGATTGGATTTTTCACCTCGAAGACTCGGTTGAGTCGGTACGTCGCGCCCCTCCGCCTCCCCTCGCGCTCGTCCACCAGCCCCCACCGCCGGTTCTCCCGCGCGCGCGTCGCGAACGCCCGCAGGTCGTCCGCGAGGTCCCCGAGCGGAACGACGACGACGCCGCGCATCAGCGCCGGGTCCGCGTCCGCGAAGCGCCCGAACAACGTCGCGAACGTCCGCGAGAGGGTCGGGCTCGAAGGCGCTCGAGCTCGGGCGTCGGACGTTTCGCCTCCGCACGTTTCTGTTTCGTCGGCAAACACGCTCTCATTCACGACCGACGCCTCCGGGGGCCAAATCTCCAGGACGAGGCTCGGCGCCTTTTGCGCGCCGTCCTGCACGATGGCGTCCACGGCATCCCTGGGCACCTCGACCCTGGCCTCGCCCGCGCCCCTGGGCCCCGGCCCGTCGAGCGCGACCCTCGCGAGCTCGCCGGCGGGGAAGGGGTGGCCGCCCTTCACGGAGACGACCAGCCGCTCGGGCTCCTCCCCGGGGAGCGCCTCCGAGCTGAGCGGGTCCAGCGCGCGGACCAGGCCCACGTGCGCCGTCAGCCTTAGGTCCAAATCGGGACACTCCCGCGGGGCGTCGAGCTGCGCGTCCGTGAGCGCACTGGCCTCCGCCGAAGCCAGACGCGCCGCGTCGGACGCGTCGGAGAAGGAATCGGAATCATCTCCCGACGCGTCGCCGTCGTTTGGCGCTTCGACTTTGCGCCGACTTTGTTCAAACGCCTCGCGCGCTTCGCGGTCCTCCTCGCGCTCCGCCGCGTCCCTCATTCGCGACCGGCGGCGAACGTCCTCCTCCTCCGCGAAGTAGAGCTCCTCGAGCAACGCCTCCGTCGCCGCTCGGCTCGCGTCGTCCTCCTCCTCCTCGAGCCGGGCCCACGCGCGCGCCGTCCGCGAAACCTCCGCGGCGAAGGACTCGGACGCGTCGAGAGACCCGGCGGACCTCCGTTCGGAGGAGGACCCCCACAGCGCGTCGCCCTCCGCGCGGATCCGCTCGGCGAACGAAAGGCTTTCACCCGCGGAGTGAGAATCAAACGCCTCTTCGTCCAAGGTCTCGCCGAGGGCGATCGCCTCGTCCATCTCCCCGCGGAGCCGCTCCGCCGCCGCGCACCACGCGTCGAACGAGGCGTAGGGTGTTTTGGTTTTCGGCGCGTCAAGTATGACTCGTTCGGACGCGAACGGTTGTTCTCTCGACGGCGCTGAAAGGTCTCGGCGACGATGCGTCTCCTCCGCCTCGCGCCGCTTCACCTCCCGCTCCGCGCGGCGTCTCCGGTCGCGCCGCGCGGCGTCCACGGGCTTGAGCCTCTGCGACGCCGGCACGTGTTGGCGCGCCGGCACGTGTTGGCGCTTGTGCTTGTTTTCCTTCCCGGCGATGGACGCAAACGCGAACGCAGAGCGCGTCTTCGTGCGGCGCGCCTCCGTGTCGCGCGACGATGCGTCGTCGTCGTCGTCGTCGAAGGCGCCTTGGAAGAACTCGACCGCTCGTCGGACGCGAACCGATCCGACGCGCGCGCGGTTCGCGAGGTTCGCGGGGTCGTCGTGCGTACCGTCGGGGTTCGGCGGGGGCGGGTCGAGGAGGGGGACCTCCGCCTCCGCCGCGTCCCCCTCGGGTCCGTCGGCGCGGTCGGCGAGGCTCGCGACGTCGACGTTCGCGACGGCGACGCGCCTCGAGGTTCGCGCGTCGGTGAACTCGAGGAGGACCGACCCGGCGTCGCGGCAGTACCGCGCGAAGCCGCGCGGGGGCGCCTTGAGCGGGTGCACGAGCGTCGCGGGGGCGCCGGGGGCGAGGATCGCGCGCGCGCGCGAGGGCGAGGGGGAGGAATCGGGGGGGGGGGCGTCCTCGCCCCACCAGCGCGCGGCCACGACGAGGGACGGGGAGACCGGGCGCGGGCGAGTCCACCGGGCGTCCGCGAGCGTGATCTCGACGACGCCGAAATCGATCGCGTCCGCGCGCGCGCCGGGGGGGAGGGCCGAGCACGTCGCGCGCGACGCGGGTCCCGCCGTGGGAACGCGCATCGGGGGCGAGCGAGGGCGGCCGGGGGCGCGCGCGCCGGGGGGGGGCGCGCGTGGTCGTCTGGTGCCGAGGATTTCGAATCGAACCCTCGGGTGTGCCAACTCGCGTCGACGGACGACGACGAGAATTGCTGAGCGCGCGCCGACGACGAATCGCGCGGTGGAACTACCACATCTCTGTTCGCCGTCCGGCTCCCCCCACTCCTCCGCGCGCCGCGGGCTCGGTTCGTCGCCCCGGGCCTCCTTCGCTCTCGGTTCGGTTCGTTCGCTCGCGATGCCGATTCGGCGTCGCCCCGGCGTGGCCGGGATCCAGAGCCGCCAGGACAAGACCGTCGCGCTTCGCGTCGTCGGCTCCGACCTGGAGGCGCGCAGTTTGGACGTGATGCGGACCCAGCTCGAGCAGTTCAAGGCGTCTCTGGAGGCGTTCGCGCTGAAGCACAAGGCGGAGATCCGCGCGGACCCCGCGTTCCGCGCGCAGTTCCACAGCATGTGCGCGAGCTGCGGGGTGGACCCCCTCGCGAGCAACAAGGGCTTCTGGGCGGAGACGCTCGGCTTCGGCGACTTCTACGCCGAGCTCGGCGTCCAGATCGTCGAGCAGTGTCTCGCCTCCCGCGGCGTCAACGGCGGCCTGATGGACCTCGACGACCTCATGGCCGCGGTCCTCCACCGCCGCGGCCGCGTCGCGCAACCCATCAGCGAGGACGACGTCAAGCGCGCCATCGAGCGCCTCGGCGTCCTGGGAGGCGGGTGGAGCGTCAACACGATCGGCGCCAAGACGGTGGTGCGATCCGTCCCCGCGGAGCTCAGCGACGACCAGCGAGAGGTGATCGCGACGGCGGAGCGGCGAGGACCCGACGTCGGCGACCCGGGGTGCGTCCGGCGGAGCGCGCTCGAGCTCGAGCCGCCGAGGGGGAAGGGGTGGAGCCGGAGCCGCGCGGACGCGGCGCTCCGGGAACTCGTGAAGTGCGGCGCCGCGATGATCGACGACGGAGACCCGAGCGGGGGGGAGAGGCTGTATTGGCTCCCGTGCGTCTCGAGGCAAAAACTCCGCCTGTGATGATGATCCGGAGAAGAATGTCAATTATTTGTGACGACGACGAGCGAACAAGGGCGGGGGGGAGCGAGCGTCGGTCGCGCGCGGCGTGCGCGGTGAGTAGCTATCTTAGTACACGTAGGTAGAATAATCGTGAACGCGGGGAGACGCGCGCGCGCATCGTCGTCGCTTCCGCGTCTCGCGTCAGTCTATGTCCATCCTGGGGTTGGCGATGAAGTCGCTGATGCACCGCGTGAACTCGTCGAGGCAGAGCTTGCCGTCGCGGTCGACGTCCGCCACCTGCGCGAGGTTTCGCGCCGTCGCGGGGTCCAGGCCCAGGTCGTCCACCAGGAACGCGTCCAGCTCGGCGGGGCTGATCTTACCGTCGCGGTCTGCGTTTCGGAAAGGGGGGTGGGAGGGTCGAGGCGGGGTCAGCGCGAAGCGGCGGGCGGGTGTCTTTTTGGAAGACCTCCCGGCGTTCACCGGGCGAGGGGGCTGGAAACGAAAACGCGCGGCGTGACGATGCGCCCTCTCGCGTCGAAAAGCGCGCGCGTGCCTTTGTCCACCTCCACGAAGACCTTCTTGCGGTACTCCAGGTCCTTCGCGAGCGTCGCGGGGAGGCCGAGGACGAACGCCTCCCACTGGTCCTTGTCCTTGGGGTCGACGTGGAACGCGCGCGGGGTCCCGAGCGAGCTCGAGGCGAGGGCCGCGCGAACCGCCTCGATGGGCGAGACCCCGACGGTCGCGGGGGGGAACGCCGCGCCCGAGACGCGCGCGCCCGAGGGACCCGCGCGCGAGCGCGCCAGCAGCGCGACGCACGCGCGTCGCAGACCCGTTCGTACCGCGCCCATGGGTCGGCACCGAACCCTCACCGACGAGGTGGGGCGCCGGGAGAAATGATGACAAAGGGATACTGCAGTACAGTTCCCCGGGCGCGCGTAGTCGAGCCCCGCCGGTGCCGGCGCTAGTAATTATGACTCACATGTGAACTTTCACAATTCGCCGCGCGCGCAACCCCGAACACGCACCATGGCCTCGGCGTACGAATCGCTCTCCGTGGAGGAGCTGGTGGACAAGCTGGAGGAGGCTTCGCTGCAAGGCGACGCTGAGACCGTCAAGGCCATCGCGTCCGCGGGCGCGGACGTCGCCGACGATGAAAACAAGACAGCCCTGTACACCGCGGCTGAAAACGGCAACGAGTCGGCGGTGAAGGCTCTGATCGAGGCGGGCGCGGACGTCAACAAGGCGACGGATTCCGAGATGTTTCCGACGGCGCTGTTCCAAGCCGTCGACGAGGGCCACGAGGCGATCGTGAAGATGCTGATCGACGCGGGCGCGGATCTCGACGCGGTGAACGACGACGGCTCGACCGCGTTGGCCTTGGCCACGACGAGAGACAAAGAGACAGAGAAACAAGAGACAGAGGCGATCGCGAAGATGCTCATCGCCGCGGGCGCGGACCTGAACAAGGCGAGGACCGACGGCGGCGCGACGCCGCTATTCGCCGCCGCCGCGTGGGGACAAGAGGCAATCGTGAAGGCGCTGATCGACGCGGGCGCGGACGTCAACACGGGGTTGGACGACGAGGAAGGCGAGACGCCGCTCTGCGTCGCGTCGAAAGCAGGCCATCTCGCCGTCGTGAAGGCGCTCATCGCCGCCGGCGCCGACGTCAACAAGCCGGACGGCGAAATGCAAGCCCCGGCGTTGATCCACGCCATGGGCGACGACGAGAAGACCGGCGAGAACACCGACGCGATCGCGATCGCGCTCATCGAGGCTGGCGCGAACATCGCCGAAAAGCCCGGGTCCCTGGCGGGCGTTTTGGCCGCGCGCGACGGGCGCAGAAAGGTCATCGTCTCGATGATCGCGGCGGGCTGGGACGTCGACGCGGACTTCAACGACGGCGGGACGGCGCTGACCGTGGCCGCGCACAAGGGCCACGTCACGATCGCGAAGGCACTGATAGCGGCGGGCGCGGACGTCAACAAGGAGGACGACAACGGCGAGACGCCGCTCGTCTTCGCCTTGCGCGAGAGCAAAGACGACCAATGGACGGGGCCCGGGGAGGACCCCGGTCTCGACGACAAGGAGGCGATTTTCAAGGCGCTCATCGCGGCGGGCGCGGACGCCACGAAACCGAACCTCATGGAAATCGCTAAGGAGGAGTACAGGGAGAAGGCGATCGAGATCATGGTGGCCGCGGGCGCTACCAGACCGGAGGAGTCCGACGATGATGTCAACGACAGAAGCAAGTGGTGACGGCGACGACAGACGGCGAAAACGCCGGACCAATCAATCCATCTGGTACCTGTATGAACGCGCGGGGGGGAACGACGCGGAGACGACCCGGAACCGAATCCACCCCGAAAAAAACGTGCGCGCGCGCGCGTGTGTATGCTTATGTGTGTACATAGTCTATGTATGTTTGTGATGCATGAAAGAACAGTCGATGATGACGGAGGCGGTCGACGTGGAACCCGCCCAGGTTTACCAGGTGGGACGTGTCGAAAACACCATTTTCCCTTCGGTATATTTGGGTCACTCTCCGGTTGCCCTATTCACGTCTCTCGCTAGTTCCACTCCATCCCCGCCCTCTGGCTCCAGTACGCCTCCGGCTCGACCCTCCCTCGCTCGAGCGCCTCCTCGACGAGCCTCTCCGCCTCCTCCGGCTCCACCTCCATCCTTCGCGCCATCTCCATCGCCGCCGCGTTACTCCGCGCGTGCGCGGCATTCGCCGCCCCGCTCAGCACCATCGGCTGGAACCGCCGCGTCATCGCCACCGCCAGCGCCGCCGCGTCCGCGCCGTCTCCCTTTTCCCCGAACCGATCCGCGATCGCCTCCAGCGCCTCCAAAACCGCCCGCGCGGACTCGGCGTCGTTCCGCCTCGTGAGCCGCCCGTTGGCGAGCGCCTCCTTGACGATGACGTGCATTCCTACATCGCGCGCCTCCTCCAACGCCGCCCCCGCGCTCTGCTCCATCGCGTTCCACGTCGCCTGCACGCAGTCGAACAGCCGAGCGCCGTCGCGCTCGACGCGAATCGCGGCTCGAAGCGTCTCGCTCTGCTCGGGGCCGGAGAGGGTGAGGCCGATCTTGACGCCCTCGGTTCGCTTGAGCCTCGCGAGCTCGTCGAGGACGGCGTCGTTCACCAGGACGCCGCTCTGGAGCGTCGCCGAGTGAATCTGGTAGAGGTTGAGGTACCGGCCGAGGCGCGCCCGGCTCAGAGGCCACTGCGCCTCGAGGTTCGCGACGGTGTGCTCCTTCACCTCGTGCGGGTCCGAGCCGTTGTCCACGCGCCACGCCGCGGTGTACGTGTACCCCCACTTGGAGCCGACGATCACCGCGTCCGGGGCGACGTCCGCGCGACCGCGGAGCCAATCGCCGAGGAAATCTTCCGACAATCCGTACGAGCGCGCGGCGTCGAAGTACCGCACGCCGGCGTCGTACGCCGCGTCGAGCGTCGCGAACGCCTGAGCGCGCATGGCGTCGACGTCCTTCGCGGGGAAGTCGCCGTCGTGGCCGAGGTTGATGTACCCGGGGCGGCCCAGAGCGGCGAGGCCGAGGCCGAGGGGGGGGGCCTTGACCGACTCGACGTCGCAGAAGGATGACATCGTCGCGCGTGCCGAGCGCGACGAGCGACGCCGCGAACGAACCGGACGAGAGACGGGGACGCGCGCGGGGGCGGGGCGCGAGGCCGTGCGTGCGAGGCGCGCGGGGAGGGTCGGCGCCGCGAGCATGCGGGCGGGCGTGAGACGCGCGAAGGGGAACAACCGAGAGGGTGACGCCGGATGGAAGGGACACGTCCCACGCGTCAGTCAGTGCCTGACCTCTCGGGACACGAGCCCGCGCCCGCCGCCCGCCCGGGCGGGCGCGCGCGCGGAAACGAACAACGCTCGGTGTCGGGCTCGAAAGAGTGCCGACACTCGTCTCCCCTCCCCCCGAACCCTCGTGCCGCTTAGAGGGGCCATGCGCAGGATGGCGCGCGCGGCGCTTCTCGGGTTGGCCTCTCCCGCGGCTCGCGCATCCCCGCGCTCGTTCGCGGGGCTCCCTCGCCGCGCGCGCTCACACGCGGCACACGCGTCCCCTCCCGCCCCCACCGCCCCTGACGTGCGCGGCGCGACGCTCCGGTGGGTGGACGCGCACGTCATCGGGCTCAATCTGTGCCCCTTCGCGCGCGCGCCGCGCGTCGCGGACGGCATACGCCTCGTCGTCTCCGAGGCCACGGGCGTGGACGCGCTCTTCGCCGAGTTCCACGCGGAGGCCGAGCGGCTCGCGGCGACGTACACCGACGCGGACGCGGCGTACGACGAGCACGCGGAGGCGGGTGATGACGAAAACGCGCGTCTCTCGCGGGGTCATTCCCCTCGTCGGCGCAACGCCGCGGCGTCCTCTCGCACGACGCTCATCGCGTACGGCGCCTTACCCGAGCTCGCGGACGACTTCGTCCTGTTCCTCGCCGTCGCGGAGCGGTGCGAGGCGATGCTCGAGGAGTCCGGGCTGGACGCCCGGATCCAGCTCGCGACGTTCCACCCCGCGTACAGGTTCGAGGGCGAGGAAATCCAGGATCCGGGGAGTTTCACCAACCGAAGCCCGTACCCGACGATGCACCTGCTCAGGGTCGTCGACGTCTCCAGGGCGATCGACGGATTCGAAGGGAACACGGAAGACATCCCCGCGGCGAACGTCGAAGTGCTCAGGGACGTGGGACTCGAGACGCTCGCGAAGCGCCTGAAGGCCCTCGTCGCGTGGAGAGCCGACGAGAAGGGCGAGGACGCCATTCTCTCGAAGAAGGAGTGAAAAGGTTCCGAGGAGGCGTCGTACGTAAAAGCCTAATACATGTCGCGTTGTTAATAGACGAGACTACAATCGCTGGAGCAGACTCTCCACCGCGGGCTGCGCTCGGAATAGGAACCCGTACGTCCCTCCCGCGACGAGCATGAACCCGCTCGCCGGCGTGACCCACGCGGTGTATTTCCTCGCGCTCACGATGGCCTTGAGGCTCCCCGTCGCCGTCGCCGCGAGTAACAGCGGCGCGACGTACCCGCTGGTGTACGCGAGCAGGAGCCCCCCGCCGGCGACGGGGTCGCCGCTGCTCGCGACGTAGCCCAGCAGCGTCGCGAGGACGGGCGTGCTGCACGGACTCGCGGCGAGCGCGAACGCGAGCCCCGCGAGGTAGCTCTTCACCTCGTTCGGGACCCGCAGGGTTCGCGCGTCGAAGTCCCCGAAGAAGCTCGGGAACTCGACGACGATCACCTCGAGGAGGTTCAGGCCCATGGCGACGGCGAGGAGGGAGACGAAAATCGGCAAGCCGTCGCCGACGGTTTGCCCGTACGCGCGCCCGACGGACGCGGCGGCGACGCCGAGGAGAGCCAGAGTCGTCGCCAGACCGGCCGCGAACGCCGCGCCGTTACGCGCGGTGGAGGAGGAGCGACGAGGCGCGGCGTTCGCGCCCGGTTCCGAGTCCGCGGCCGAGTCCGCGTAGCCTCCGATGTAGCCGATGGTGAGGGGGAGGACCGAGAGCGTGCACGGGGATAACGACGTGACGAGGCCCGAGGCGAGGACGACGAGGACCGTGACCGGGGTGACGCCGTCCGCGAGCTGCGAGCCCACGACGTCGTCCGCGGCGTTCGCGGCGGCGAACAGGCCCATCGCGACGTCGTCGCCGAGCGCGCGGGGAGGGGGGAGGCGCGCGGAGCGCCGCGCGAGGAGGTGCCGGCCCGCGGGCGCGACGCGAGGATGGGAGACGACGCGAGCGCGGGGGGAGGCGAACGAGCGCGCCGCCGCGCGAACGAGGCGCGGGTCGCCACCGGAAGACGCGCGCGGCGCCGCCGACGCGCGCGCGAGCGAAACGACGCACGCCATCCGGAAGGGGCGCGGCAGGGAGTGGCGAGGGAGACGGCGTGGCGACGGCGATTGGACGTCCGATGAGTTGGCGCGGACGAACCACGTCACGAGGAAGTGTCGACGACGTCCGCCACTTGCTGGCAATTTTCGACTGGCGCGATTTCTGTCACCTTTAACCGCCTAAACCTTGACCGCTCTCCCGATGGCCTCAGCCTCTTCGCCCGGACCCTCACCTCCTCTCTAGGTCCTGACGACGACCCTCCCCCCCCTGGTGTGATACCGCACGCCCTGCGAGGGCTTATACTTTTCGTTCCTCACCTGCAGCGTCTCCACCTTGATCCCGCTCGTGCCCACGCCGGCGACGGAGAAGTTGCAGTGCACGTCCACGAGCTCCTGCAAACTCACCATCGCGCGCTTCTCCTCGCCCCCCTGTTGCTTCCCGGCGTTGCTCTCGAGCTGAATCTGCACGGTCAAACACGGCGTCTTATCCGCGGGGAAGGTGTCGATGACCCACTTGACGTGCTTCCCGATGTCGTCGAAGGTGGCGACGCCGTGCGTCGCGCTCGGGTCCGCGCTGACGACGCGCGGCGGCAGTCGCACCTCCAGGCTCACCGACTCCACCGGCTTCTCGAACGCCGGCTTCGTCCCGCACACGATGCTCACGCGGCCCTGCGTCGTCCCGAACGTCGCCTGCGGGCGCACGTACAGCGGCAGCGGCACCTGGGGCTGCGAGTTCGCGCCGCCGCCCTGCATCTGGGACTTCATCCACGGGTTGGCCTTGATGTACTTGGGCTGCCAGGGCTGGTTCGCGTCCTTCCCAATCTGCGGCGGCTTCACCTTGTACGACATGAGCGTGAACGTGCCGTCCGCGGGGACGAAGCTCACGACGCGGTCCGCGGCGAAACGAGACAGGCGCACGCTGGGGTGGAACGAGTACTCCTCGATGAGGTGCGAGTTGGAGAGGCTGAGGGAGATGTCCGGCATCCCGCTCAGCCTCGAGTTGACCTCGATGGAGCCGTGGATGGCCGAGTTCAGCACCCGCCCCTCCGCGTCCAGGGTCGCGTCGATGCTCTCGATGACGTCCAGGTAAATCTCGTTGCTCGCGTACTTGATGTTGTTCGAGCGCCAGGGCAGGGGCAAAAGCTTCAGCGGGTCCTGGTCGGAGACGAGGACGCCCTGGTGCCCGAACACCACGCTCTGCGCGCGATTGAGGAGATTCGGGGGAGGCACCAGAACCTTCAACCCGCCGGGGTGCGTGTTCACGGGGATGCCGCTGTCGAGCATCTCGTCCAGGAGCTGGTACAGCGTCACGTGGTGCTCCTGAGAAGTGAAGGGGGAGGAAAGAGGGAGGGAGGGCGAAGGTGGGGGTCGGAGGGTCAGCGACGCGTTCGGGGCGCTTCGTTCAGCCGAAAACACAATCGCGGGTCGCCGGAGGAGGCGGTGGACGACGAGAGGAATTTCGCCCTCTCGGGGCGCGGCGCGATCGCGGCTCTCCCCCGATGGGTCTTGGTTCGCACCTGAAGGACGGCCTCGGTGACGTCGCCGAAGTAGGCTTTGAGGACGACGTGCAGCTGCGTGAGGAACTCCACGACCATGAGGGGCTCCGTCTCCGTCTCCGTCGTCGCGATGTACGTGATCTCCCCGCGCGTGATGTGGAAGCAGTACTGCTCGCCCTCGGTGGTGAGGACGTCGCTGTACAGGTTCGCCTTGACGCTCGCGCGGAGGGAGGCGAACACCTTGTCGCACACCGCCTGGTGCGGCACGGTCGCGCCCCAGTGCTTGAGCGCGCACAGAGACTCCGTCTTGTTGTTCACGATGAACAGGCTGCCGATCCCCATGATGGCTCGCGGACAATCACGAACCGCGCGCGGGGAATTGCCTCAGGCGCAGAGGTCGGGAAGGCCTCCGCCGCGACGCGACGCGGGACGAGGAGCCGAGGGCGAACGGGCGGCGCGGTCGAGCGGTCGAAGTGACGGCTGCGTGGCCTCGAGCGGCGCGCGGTCGCGGTCGGGTGCGTTCCGTGCGGGTCGCGCGGCGGTGAGTGTTCCTCCCGCGGCCCCGATTGAGGGCGCAAGGCGTGTGAGCCCGCGGCCCCGACGCGGATTCCGGCGGACGCGCGATTCCACCTGGTTCGCTCCCAGCGTGTTGAGTGAGATTTGACAACAGCGCGCGCGCGCGCGGCGTTCCTCGCGATGTCGACGTCGAAGGCGGCGGCGACGTCCGAGGAGGCCGTGGTCGTCGTGGAGCTCCCCCCCGAGGCGCGCGTCGCCGCCGACGACGAGCTCCGCTTCACCGGTCTGGACACCACGCGCCCGACGCTGCGTCTGCCGTCGGGCGTCGTGCTCGAGGGGCGCTACGAGATGAGCGTGGGGCACCTCCTCGTGGTCAAGCCCGACGGCGCGGAGGGCGCGGAGCTCCTCGATAAGTCCGAGACGCGCCTCATCTTCGCCCCGAGCGACAAGCGACCGGGCAGGCGCGACGCGACGCGGTGAGGGGGTGGACGGGGTGCCGGGCGAGAACGCGACGCGAGGGGAGGCGATCTCGTCGGACTCCTCAACGAAGGCGAGAAACGAACTGATGAAATGTGAGATTTCATTTTTAGACTGCGCGCGTTCGGCGGCGCCGGCGCGGTGCTCGCTCCCTCCACCTCGCCCGCATCCCTTCCCCCCCCTCCCTTTCTGTTGGGAAGCCTTTCTCTACTAGGAGACTACTTTTTCTTCACGTGGAACCGCATGCCGTTCGCCGGGGCGATGGGAATGGCCTTCGTGTGTTTCTTCCCGTTGCCCGGGAAGGCGCTTCCGTCGAATCTGTACTTCTGCGTCAGCGTCCCGAGCACGACCCTCGCCTCGAGCATGGCCAGGTACTGCCCCAGGCAGTTCCTTGGCCCCTGAATGAACGGCAAGAACGTGAACCCCTCGTTCTCGTCCACGCCCACGAACCGCCCCGGATCGTACTTCATCGGGTCCGGCCACAGGTCCTCCCTGTGGTGCACGCCCTGCAAGGACATGATCACCGTCGTCCCCGCGGGCACCCTCACGCCGCCCAGGTCGTCGTCCTCCGCGGCGACCCTCGTCACCACGGGCACGACCGAGTACAGCCTGAGCGTCTCCTTCAGCGCCGCCAGGGAATACTCGAGCGAGTTCAGCGCGTCCCGCGTCGGCAGCGCGCCCTTCGCGAGCTTCCCGAAGACGCGCTCCGCCTCGGTCTCCACCTCGGCGAGCGCCGCCGGGGCGCGGCTCAACTCGTGCGTCGTCCACGTCAGCATCGCCGCGCTCGTCTCGTGCCCCGCGAGCAAGAACGTCTTGATCTCGTAGCACAGCTGCGTCTCCACCTCCGTGCCGTACTCCTTCGCGTCCACCTGGTCCAGGACGCGCTCGAGGATATCGTCCGGGACCGCCGCGCCCGATCGCTTGGCGCCCCACCGGTCGCGGATGATGCGCACGATGGCGGCGTCCAGCTGGCGGACGCGGCGCTTGTGCGCGAACCACTCGGGGGTGGGGAGGTACGCGCGCCAGGGGCTCAGGCTCCGGGCGTTGCACTCGTCCATGATCGGGAGGTACAGCGAGGGGAACAGCTCGTCGCTCTCCTCGGGGCTCAGGCTGAGGATGGCCTCGCCGATGACCTGGAGGGTGAGCAGGCGGAACTCGTGCTCCATGTCCACCGCGGCATCCGTCTCGCACGCGCGATCGAGCTTGCGACACAGACGCTCCGTCGCGCGGCTCGCGATGGCGATGATCTCGTCCAGAATCTCCACGCGCAGGGCCTTGCTGATGTGCCCGCGCATCTTGCGCCACGTCTCCCCGCCGGAGGTCACGAGGCCCGTGCCGAGGATCTCCAGGAACGGCGCGTAGGAAAACTCGAGATCTTTGTTGTAATTCTTGAGGTTGGTGCTCATGACGCGTCGCATCGTGCTCGGGTCCGCGATGACGACGCAGTGCCGCGTGAAAATCTGCACGCGCACGGGCTTGGGCGCGGTCGCGGTGGACCACGCGGAGAACAGGTCCCACGTGCACGGGTAGTTCCCCACCGCCTTGAACAGCGCGATCGTGTGCCCGAGCAGAGGGACGTACCCCGGCGCCATCGGCGCGCCGCGAAGGACGAACGCCTGGCGGTTCCAACGCGCGAACGCGACGACCGCGCCGAGGACGAGGCGGAACGCCGCGTGCGCGACCGCGGCGCACGCGAACGCGATCGCCACGGCCGCGGCCACCGAGGGGACGTCGAGTGCCATGACGACGACCGGCGCGGGTTCGATCTGGCACCCGCGACGCGATCGGGGACGCCACCGAACGTGAACCAGGAAAAGTGGATCACGTTCGTTTTGATCGTCGGCGAATCGCGTTCGTTTCAAACGCGCGTCGGCTTGAAACGCCGAAGCAGCAGCGCGGTTCGTCGAACGACAGCAAGCAGCTTCAAGACGGCTGCGTTCCACATCACTCAAGTTTGAAGAAAAAAGAGGTCGACTGAACGCCCCCTCACCGCCCCCCCCCTCGCGCGTCTCGCAACCGGTCCTCCGCCCTCTCCAGCGCGGCCGCGAGCTCGTCCAGGTCCCACTCCCGCGCGCCCCACCCCCTCGGCGCGATCGCGGCGCCGTCCGTCGTCACCCCCGCGGGGAACCGCGCCGCCGCCTCCGCCCCCGCGCCCGCCGCCTCCCTCGCCGCCTCCGCCGCCAAGCGCGCGACGCCCGCCGCGAGCGCGCCCGCATCCAGCGCCGCGACGACCGCGCGGTCGCCCGAGTCGTCCGCCAGCGACGCGAGCGGACTCAAGCGGTGAGCTGTTCCTCCCGGTGCGCTTCGAGGTCGCGCGCGCGCCGAGGCCGAGGACGAGGGTCCGGGTTCTTCGGTTGGTTCGAGGCGACACACGGCGACGAACGCGGGCAACGCCCGGGAGGAGGGTCCGTCGGTTCCTTCCGCCTCCGACGGGACGGCGCTCGGCTCGTGGTACACGACCGCGACGTGGTCTCCCGGCTGGACCCCGCCTCTTCGCCGCGTCGCCGGCGGCCAGAGATCGAGAACGGCGCCCTCCGAGGCGTCGCCCGCGTTTGAAAAAACGCCCGAGGTCCCGAGACCGAGGTAGGCTTCGATCAGCGCGTCCACCTCCGCGGGCTCGAGCGCCAGGAACCTCGCGCCGCGTTTCGAACGCGCGCGGGAGGAGGAGTCGTCAAACGCCGGATCCTCACCCTCTCCCGAGGGTATTACCATTCCCCCTTGCACTTCTTCATCTTCTTCTTCTTCTTCGCGCCGGACGCAAAGTTTCGTCTCGAAGCGCGCGTCGTTCTCGAACGCGCCCGCGGCGGCCAAGACGAGGTCGCGGACCGTCGCGGGCCTCGCCAACGCGCCCTGGGGCGGGTCCCTCTCGCCCGCGGCGAAGACGACCGCGTACACCCACGGCTTCAGACGCGCGTCGTGCACGCGGTTCGACCCGGCGACCGACGCGATCGGCGCCGAGGCCACGAACGCGTCCGGCGAGACGCCCGGCGGGAGCGAAAAAGCGTCCTTCGTCGAAAAAGGTTTTCGAACCGCCTTTACAATAAACCCCGGCGAATCCAAGCCGCGACCCCGTCCCCGCGACGCCTTCGCGGGCGTTCGATCGGGCGGTCGCTTCGTCGCCTCGACCCTCGACCCGTGGCTTCGCGGGCGCCTGAGCGATCGGCTCGCGGGCGCTTCGCTCGGGGGGTCCGAGAGGGTCACCCCGCGCCGGAGCGCGGCGACGAGGTCGCCGACCGTCCCGGGCGCGTCCAGCGGGTACGCACATGCGGACCACCCCCCGCGCGACACGGACGCGTCGGCGTCGTTCCCGTCACGCCCGCGGCGCGACGCGACACACTTCGCGCGGAGTTTGCCGGGAGATACACTTCGGAACGACGACGACGGTTTCGTCTCCTCGGTCACGGCGACGAATTCGCCCGACGGATCCGACGCGGCGAGGAAGGCGCGAACCGCCGCCTCGGGCGCCGAACCGAGCGCGCCGGGGTCGCGAAGGACCCGGAACACGCGCGCGGGCGCGAGACATCGCCGCGGCATCGTACGCGCGGAGACACTTCGCGCGCGCGGCGACGACAAATATTGATAGCCAGCCACCGATCGTCTTCTTCGCGCGGACGATGGCGAGTGAGTCTCTCCGATGCCCTCGTCCGACGCCCTCGCGTCGTTGTTTTCCACGCCGAGTCGAGCGGCGTCGGGGAGCGCGCGAAGGAGCCTCGCGACGGCGTCGCGCGCGCGGTCGTCCGCGGGCTCGATCGCGAGCCGGCCCGGGGTCGCGAACGGGACGTCCTCCGCGAGGCGTTCGAAGAAGCGGCCCCACGCGTGCGCCGAGTCGAGGTCCGCGATGCGCGCTTCGTTCGCGGCGGCGGCGGCGAAGGCGTCCGCGGCGGCGGATTCGGCGGCGGCGCGACAAGCGGCGTCGGCTCGGCCGACGATCGCGTCCGCGCGCATCGTCAGGGCGTCGACCGCCGCCGAGACGCGTCGGGAGGCGAGCTCGCGCTCGGCGTCGCTCGCCGCGAGGAGGGCGGCGCGGCGCGTCTCGAACGCGGCGAGACGCGACGCGAAGGCGTCGGCGTCCGCGCGCAGGCTCGCGACGCGAAGCGCGTCCGCGTCGGAGGCGAGCGACGCGAGACGAGGCTCCCAGAGCGAGCGGAACGAGCCGAGCGCGGACGCGCGCGCGTCCGGGAACGCGGGGTGCGCGGGGGACGACGCGTCGAGCGAGGCCTCGAGCGCGTCGAACAGAGCGCCGAACGTCGCGTCCGCATCGGCGCGGGCCGCCCCCGCGGGCTCCCCGCGCCGAGCCGCGAGCGCCGCGCGCATGCCGAAGTGATTTGAACCGTCCGACGTTTTCCCGAACAAGACACACCTGCTGCGCGTTTCTTTCGTGCGTTAAACTTCTCCGTTTTCTTCACGCGACGCTGGCTCTCCCCCCCACGTACCCCGCCGCGGCCGCGAGCGCGAGCGCCACGAGCGCGACGGCGGCGGCGACCCAGTTGAACTGTTCGTGCGTCAGGCCCGCGAACCCCGCGCCCGAGAGGAGCTCGTCGCGGCCGCGCTTCGGTCCGCGGCGCTCGCGGCGCTCGGCGACCCGGCGAAGCGCCGTCTCCGCGTCGAGCCGCGACGCCTCCCGCGCCGCCGCGCGAAGCGCCGCCTCCTCGGGCGTGCGCTCGGGCTCCTCCCCCCACGCAGGGTCCCACGCGGGCTCGGTCCAGTCCGCGGAGGATCCACCATCCCCGGGGTCCGAGAGGGAAGGTGGATTCGACGAGGGACGCTCCGACGACGGACGCGCCTCCTCGGGATCCGCCTCCTCGGGATCCGCCTCCGACGCCGCCTCCGACCCGCTCGCCGCCGCCTTCGCGGGGTCTTCGTTCTCCCCTTCGTCGTCATCCTGCTCCTCCGCCTCCGCGCGGAGCCTCGCCTTCTCCTCGCGCTTCCGTTCCTTCTGGCGCTGCTTCTTCTCCCTCCGCTTTCGCGCGGCGCGCTCCTCGAGCGACTCCGAGGGCGCGTCGGTCGCCGGGTTCGAGGGTTCGGCAAAGTCGCGCGCCGAAAAAGTCGCCTCCGCCTCCTTCTCATTCGCCTTCGCCGCCTCCTTTTCGTCGAGTGACGGCACCGAGCTCGCCGCCTCCTTCGCGAGGCGGTCCGCGGCCTCCTCCACCCTCTCCGCCTCCTCCTTCTTCTCGTTCGCCTCCGCCTCTGAGAGGAGGCGTTCTTTCCGCTTCGCCTCCTTCGCCTCCTTCGCCTCCTCCTTGGCGCGTTCCCTCGCGTCGGCGCGTTCCTTGAGCGCGACGACCCGCTCCGCCTTGGCGCGCTCCATGCCCTCGGCGTACTCGCGCCTGTACCCCGCGTCCTCCGCGAGCCGCGCGTGCACGCGCTCCATCTGCTCGAGGCACAGCGCCTCCGCCTCGGCGAAGTCCCCGCGCTCGACGAGCTCGCGCGCCCGCTGCGCCGTGCGCCTCGCCTTGTAAAAGTCCGACTTTTCCCGGCTGCCCGCCTTGCGCGCCGCGCGAAGCTGCGTCACGAGCGCGGCGCGCGCCTTCGCGGCTTCCCCGCGGCGCTCGTTCGCCCTCTCCACCCCCGCGTGCGCCTCGTCCGCCTCGCGCTTGAGCTTCTCGAACAGCGCCCGCGCCTCCGCGTGCTGGTTCCTGAGGAAGTCGAGGAACGTGCGCATCACCCGGAGCTGCGCGGCGGCGGTTTCGCGCGCCCACTCCCCCTCCGCCGCCGCTCTTCGCGCCTCCACGAGCGCCTGCACGGCGACGCGCTTCTCCCGCGTCGTCTTGATCTCCCGCAGCAGGCGCTTCTGCTCCAGCACCGATAAACTCTCGTGCGACATCCTGCGTTCCATCGCCGCGAGCGCCTCATCCAGCGCGGCCTCGGACGTGATCCCCCCCAGCTCGCGCCCTCGCAGCTTGAGCTCTTTCTCGCGTCGGGTCGCCGCGTCCACGACGTCCCGAAGCGGCTTCGCCGCGGCGGTCTTTTCGCGAATCTCGTCGCCGACGTCGCGCAGCCTCGCGCGAACGGCGACCAGCGAACTCTGCGCCTCCTCGCGCGCCTCGCGGCACGCGCGGAGCGTCGCCATCGCCGAGTCGATGGTCTTCGTCAGAGCCGTCACCCGCGCCTCCTTCGCCTCGACGTCCGCCTCGTGGGCCGCGTCCGCCGCGGGCGGAGGCGGGACGCGCGCGATCCAGAGCTTGCGCGACGAAAACGAAACGGACTCCTCCTCCGAGCGCGGCGTCGGTTCGCCGCGGGGGGCGGACGAGGGTTTGGAGGGTTTGGACCCCGGGCGGGTCGTCTTGGAGACGGCGACCGTCGCCGCGGAGGTGGCGTCGTTCGAATCCGGCGTGGGGCCGTTCGCGGACGCGGCGAACGCGTCGGCGTCCTCGCCGAAGCCGGCGCCGAACCGCGCGGCGGAACCCGCGGCCGAGGCGGAGCCGGGCGAGCGTTCGGTGTCTGGTGTCTTCGGGGTCTTCGGGGGGCGGCCGCCTCGCGTCACGGAGTTGGGGTCCGCGGCGGCGCCGAGGCTCTTCTTCGGTCGGCGGCTCTTCTTCCCCGCGGAAGCGCCGCCGCCTGGTGCGAGGGAAAGGGGGGAATGGAGCGGGGGGGGGGCGTGAGCGGCGATCGAGGAGGATGACGGATGGGTCGCGCGAGACGACGGGGCGGGGGGAGGGTG